>Ga0182015_10000305_pt1 | contig 70138 bp, 59 predicted proteins | sample 712P3MmetaG_FD_120478 | JGI IMG/M metagenome (GOLD analysis project Ga0182015, IMG submission 120478) | Permafrost microbial communities from Stordalen Mire, Sweden - 712P3M metaG | ecosystem: Environmental > Terrestrial > Soil > Wetlands > Permafrost | place: Sweden: Stordalen | collected...
CTCCAAGAAGGCATCTACATCATCAATCCCGCTGGTGACATTCTGGATGTAAACCCCGCCCTGGTACGTATGCTGGGTTACGACTCGAAAGATGAACTTCTTGCGCGCCAGGTCCCGGAAATATTTCAGGATCGGGCTGGGCGCAAGAGCATCAAGAATGAAGTAGAGCGCCAACCCATTTTGCAGGGCCGGGAAATTACGCTGGTCCGGAAAGACGGCACCTCGCTCATCTGCCTCAACACCGCCGCAGCAGTGCGCGACAGCTCTGGGACGGTAATCCGCTACCAGGGCGCGCTGATGGATATTACCGGCAGCCGCATGATGGAGCGCCGCCTGCATCAACAGCAGGAATTCGCGCGCCGGCTCATCGACAGTTTTCCTGATTTAATCTTTGTGCTTGATAGTGACGCCAACTACACCTTCGTTAGTCCGCGAGTTGTGGACATCCTGGGTTTTGAACCCGAGGAAGTTCGTGAAACGGAACTTGGCAGCCGTACCCATCGGGAAGATCGCGGAGCGCTGAGAGCCCTGTACGATGAGATTCTCGCCGGAGACCAAAGTTTCGGATCGCTGGAAGTGCGGGTACAACGGAAGGACGGAGAGTGGCGCCGCTTACGTTGTCATTTGAGCCCGCTATTCGACGAAATGGACAAGATCGACGGAGTGGTTATTTCCGGGCGCGACGTCACGGACCTTAAACGCCTTGAAGAACAGCTCATCCAAGCCGAAAAGCTGGCTGCCATGGGCCAAATGCTTGCCGGTGTTGCCCACGAGCTGAATAATCCACTCACCGCGATTCTCGGTGTTACGGAACTTCTCCGGGAGCGGCAGGGCGGCGACGATACCACGCAGCGTCAATTGGAGTTGACCCATCGCCAGGCGCGTCGGGCGGCCCGCATCGTCCAGAACCTTCTGGAGTTTTCGCGCCCTGCTTCGCCGCAAAAGAAGCCGCTGGATGTCAACGTTCTAGTCGAGCGAACGCTGCAGCTTCACGAGCACTCCCTGCAACGCAACCAGATTGAAGTCGATTTCCAGCCCCAGCGCGACTTGCCTGCGGTGTTGGGCGATGGTAACCAACTCATTCAGGTGCTCTTGAATTTAGTCACCAACGCCGAACAAGCTATCCGTGAGGTTCACGAGTCCGGACACATCCAGATTCGCCTCGTTCACTCCGGAGACCAAATCGCTGTCACTGTTCAAGACGATGGCGTGGGTATTCTCCCTGAAGCGCTCCCTCGTATTTTCGACCCGTTCTACACCACCAAACGACCTGGTGGTGGGACCGGCCTGGGCCTGAGTATTTGCATGTCAATCATTCGTGAGCATGGAGGTAACTTGGACGCCAAAGCGCTACCCGCAGGCGGTTCGTTATTCACTGTAAATTTGCCGGCGCTGTCTGAGCCGGCCCTGTCTGAACCGGGAAGTCCAGCAATGGACACTGCGCCTGCTGCCAATGTCGCGGATTCAGCCTCCTCGATTCCAGAACAGGCTGCACCGCTCAAGGATTGCGCCGTACTCGTCCTCGACGATGAAGAAAGCATTCGCATGCTTCTGGAAGAGGGCCTGGCCGCTCAGGGCTTGCATGTCGATTGCGTGGGAAACGCCGAAGCTGCTGTAGCGCTGGTGAGAGAACGGCCCTACGACATTCTGCTTTGCGATCTAAATCTCTCCGTAGCAGGCGGGGGAAAGGTCAGCGGCCGCGACGTCGTGGAGGGGATATTGGCTTCCGCGGGCCCGGACAAGCCTTCGGTCATTTTCATGACCGGTGATTTGGTGCCGGACGAGCCGCATTCTAAACCCGGCGATGCCCGTTTGCTGCAGAAGCCCTTCAGAATTTCAGATGTAATGAGTTTGTTTAAGGAAGTCAGTTCAGTTAGGCGCCTGGAAAACGTAAAGCGCTAGTTTAGAGCGCACGAGAATTCGATTCAGGTTCTCCCGGCGTTAATGACTCACCGTGGTGGTATCCACACCGAAATCCCATACGAACACATTCATTCCATCGGGCAACATTTCCGCTAACGCATATTCGCCGGGCGGCAGCGGCTCACTAATGGTAAAGCGATACACATTTTGTGCAATTTCCCAGCGCTGAATTCTCACCGTCGTGGCGTCATCGGAGATCTTCTGGCCCATTACGCTGCGAATGGTTTTCAGTCGCCGCACATTTCCTTTTACCGTCGCGCGAACCAGTTCCACCTCCGGCCCCGAGACACTCTGCCGGCTGCTTTGTTGGATGGACGTTGGATTATCCGGATCGGGCGCCATTTCCCGCAGATAAAACTCCGGCGGCCCGCCGGTCGTGTCAACGCGGATTTTGGCCTTCGCACCGACGAGTTCCACCATGTGCTTGCCGGGCACAATCGGAACGGGTGACAGCACTTGTTCCAGCGCCCGTTTCTTGTCGACTCTCGTTTGAGAACCAACCTGTTCCAGGCGCGTCACCGATTTGCCGGCTACCACGAACATCCCTTCGCCGGACGGCAGAAAAACGCCTTGGGCCACCGGCAGGCTGGCGTCCACGTCCAGTACGGTGACCACTTTTTGCGCTTGTTCCTGCGCCTGGACGCGTTTTACCAGCGCCTCGTCGGCCTTCTCGTCAGCGATGCGGGTCTTTTCTGTCGCGTCCCAGTCGACCATCGCCGCGGGAATCTCTTCCCAGTCGCCCCGTTCAATACTGAAATACCTGACCCGGTCGCCTTTTCGTTCATAGCTGCGGACCAGTTGAAAGTTGCCATCCTTCAGCACGAGTTTCTGCCCGCGCGTGAGTCGTGCGGCGGCACCGTCACTCTTCGGAGACGCGCCTTTGTCCCCTCCGGAGGACGCATCGCCGGCAGATTGGCCATAAATCCGCGCGGAATGGGCGAGCACAGCCACCGCGCAAAGCAAAATTAGCACCGGCTTGATTGATTTTGAAAAATCCATGGGTTCTGTCTAGAGATGCGATGCAATTGAGACTGTAACTGGTGGCCCCCTCGTCAGCATAGCTCTACGTATTTCAACGCACAACTTAACGTGGACACAGGCAGAAGCGTCGTTTTCAACAATCGGAAACAAAAAAGGCTCCCGGAAAGCCGGGAGCCAAACGGAATAACGCTTTGTTCTACCTAGTTCTATTTCTATCTAGTGCGTGCACTTTGGAAACAGCGTCACCAGCACCATCAGATCGGAGAGCGTGAACAGCCACTGGTCCGCGGTCATGCTCGCTGCTTCCGCGGCTCGCGCGATAAATCCCAGATGACGGCTCTTTGCGAAGTTGTGCAGATGATCGACGCAAATACCCGTCAGCGTGGCAACCTCTGAATCGGTGAAAATTTTCTGACTCGATTTAACGGTAACCATGTCTGCCCTCGATCTCTCCGTCGAGTTGCGACCGATTAGTAAGATGCTAGAAGCATCGTATCGGCTGCATGAAAGGCAGAGCAATAGTAGTTCCGTTCTAAAATCGAAAACCGCTTTCTCAGTACTTTCGATTAAAACGCAGTGAATTCGCCCGTTATTCGCAGTTTTTCGTCCGCAAATCCGCCTCGCGATACGGGGATCGCGACCTATTCCGCAAGTAAAAATGTCCTCTTTTTGCAAAGTTACTACAGTTTTCGGTAACGCTACATCTTTACTCGCCACACTTCCGCAAAGATTTTCTCTTCGTATAACCGAAATTTGTACAAAGGTTCACCCAGAAGTTGTCAATTGTTGACAGTAGCCAACGGACTGTATCGGTGGACGCCAATCGAAAAACTTTGACCGCGCGAACATGCCGAGCAGGAGGACGACGAGGATCTTTGAGTCAGACAGCCATATCCGGCAGCAGCTAAGGAATTTCATCAGAAATTTAATTGACTCACAATTTCGAGCCGCCTCGAGACACACGAATAAACACGAATAAATTTATGTTTGTGATTTCTTTTTTGAATCAGAACTGATCTAGACGTTAGCTCCGCCCGCTTGCTCGAAGGCATACGCGAGTTGCAGAACTTTTTCTTCGGCGAACGGCGCCCCAAAGATTTGCAGCCCAACCGGCAACTTTCCGCAGATTTTGCCACACGGAACGGAGATCCCCGGAACGCCCGCCAGAGAACCAGTAACTGTATATATATCAGCGAGATACATCTGCAATGGGTCGTCCGATCTTTCGCCCAGCCGAAACGCCGGCACCGGCGAAGTCGGCGTCACGATGGCGTCCACTTTTTGAAACGCATCGTGAAAGTCTTTGGCGATCAACCCCCGGACTTTTTGTCCCTTTAAATAATAGGCGTCGTAATATCCCGCCGACAAAACATACGTCCCCAGGACGATGCGGCGTTTGACCTCCGCGCCAAATCCCGCTCCACGTGTTTTTTTATACATGGAAAGCAACGAATCGCTTTCCACCCGTAATCCATAACGCACCCCGTCGTAGCGCGCCAGGTTGGAACTCGCCTCGGCGGTGGCAATGATGTAATACGTCGCGATGGCGTAATCCGTGTGCGGCATATGAATGTCGATAAGCTCACATCCGAGTTTTTTATAGATTTCGAGTCCTGCTTCAATCTTTTGCCGAACTCCGGCGTCCATCCCCTCTCCGAAATACTCTTTAGGGATTCCCAACCGAAGCCCTTTCACCGATTTTTGAATTTCAGCCTGATAGTCGGGAACCGCCGCAGTTGTCGAAGTGGAATCGTTGGGGTCTCGACCGGCGATAATTCGCAGCACTGCAGCGACATCCTTCACGGTCGTCGCGAATGGACCGATGCGGTCAAGCGATGATGCGAAAGCGATCAATCCATATCGTGACACGCGACCGTAACTCCCCATCATGGCCGGCACGCCGCACAACGCTCCGGGTTGCCGGATGGACCCTCCGGTATCGGTTCCGAGCGCTGCCACGGCGAGTCCCGCTGCCACAGCCGCTGCCGAACCGCCGCTGGACCCGCCGGGGACACGGTCTGTCGACTCAGGATTCTTAACCGGCCCGTACGCTGAATTTTCATTGGAGCTGCCCATCGCGAACTCGTCGCAATTCGTCTTGCCTAGGATCACCGCGCCGGCGGCGTCCAGGCGCTCGACGGCCGTGGCATCAAACGGAGGGATATAATTTTCCAGAATCTTCGAACCGCAAGTGGTTGTTATGCCCCGCGTGCTGATGACGTCCTTTACCGCGATGGGCACGCCTGCCAACGGCGGCAACGGCTTTCCAGTGGCGATGAGCGCATCTACCTTGTCGGCCTGCCGGTAGGCACGTTCCGGTGACAGCGCCAGAAACGCGTTGAGTTCGGGATTGCGAGCCTCAATTCGCTTGTAAAAGTCCGCACAAAGCTCACGCGCAGAAATCTTCTTGTCGGTCAGCGCGGTTCGTACGCCGTCCATGGTCCAGTGTGAAGTGGTCAAAGAATTCTCGCCGTTCGCCCAATTAAAACCAAACGCAATTAAAACCTAAGAACTTACGACTTTTTAGTTCGGCCCGGATCCGGCTTAACGCTCAATCACTTTGGGAACGCGGAAATATGGTGGTTCCGGATCGGGAGCCTGACTCAAAACATCGTGGGCCACCCCGCACGGCACGACGATATCCTCGCGCATGGTGGCGTCCGCGGCCTGATCGCCGGCCGGCACCTGGGCCATGGGCTCGACGGCGCTGGTGTCCAATTCGTTCAATTTCCCAATATATTCAAGGATTTCGTCGATCTGACGCCGGTAGGTCTCAAGCTCCGTCTCGCTCAAGTCCAGATAAGCCAGATCAGCTACACGCACCACGTCCTCGCGGCTAATTTTCACCGAATCCTCAGCGCCCCGCGGGAGCTGCTTCCACGGCCTTACGCGGATAGTTTATCTGAATGTAATTGTCCACCAACGCCTGAAAAGCGACCGCGAGTTCCGAGTAAGTGCCTTCCAGGGTCACGTCTTTTTTACCATCAATGTATACCGGGCAGCGAGGGGCCTCGCCCGTACCAGGCAAACTGATGCCGATGTTCGCAGCTTTCGATTCACCCGGGCCGTTTACGATGCAGCCCATCACCGCCAGTGTAAGTTCCTCAACTCCGTCATATTGCGTTTTCCAGATGGGCATCATGTTGCGAATGTAGTCCTGCACGCTTTCCGCTAACTCCTGAAACGTCGTGCTGGTGGTGCGCCCGCAACCGGGACAGGCCGTAACGCTTGGCGAAAACGAACGCAGCCCCAGGGCTTGCAGCAATTCGCACGCGGCATAGACTTCTTCGCGTCTGTCTCCGCCGGGACGCGGCGTCAATGAAACGCGAACGGTGTCCCCTATGCCGTCATAAAGCAGCACGCCCAGCGAGGCCGCCGACCACACCAAGCCTTTTGTTCCCATGCCCGCTTCGGTCAAACCAAGATGAAGCGGTTGCTCTGTTTTAGCGCTCAAATCTCGATAAACAGTAATCAAGTCGCGTGGGCGTGAAGTTTTGCAGGAAATGATGATCTGATCATTTCGCAGCCCCGATTCCAGCGCCAATTCCGTGGATTGCAGCGCCGAAAGCACCATACACTCGTTGATGATGTCCTCAGACTCTTTTCCTAGGTTTTTATCCGTGTTCTCCTGCATCTTCTGCATGACTAATTCTTGATTCAGCGATCCGCCGTTCACGCCGATGCGCACCGGCTTGCCATGATCGCGCGCCACTTTGCAGATCGTGGAAAACTGCTCGTCGCGGCGCTGTCCGGCGCCCACGTTGCCGGGGTTGATGCGATATTTGTCGAGCGCTGCGGCACATTCGGGATATTTCGTCAGCAGCACGTGGCCGTTGTAATGAAAATCTCCAATAATTGGTGCAGCGCAACCGGCATCCAGCAAACGTTTCTTGATTTCGGGGACGGCCGCCGCGGCTTCCGCAACGTTGACGGTCCAGCGTACGATCTCGGAACCAGCTTCCGCGAGTTCCACCGTCTGTTGAAAGGTTGACTCGACGTCGGCGGTGTCGGTATTGGTCATGGATTGCACCACGACCGGCGCACCGCCGCCCACGCGGACGTGGCCCACCTTCACGGGATACGTTTTTCGCCGCGGATGCTTGCTTGCGTTGCTCTCAAACCCTTCAATCTGGGTAAGCATTACTTACAATTCTAACGTGATTCAGCCTGTTCATGAAATCCCTGGATGACGGTTTGGCCCGCATTCCGCGGTTAGCTAGCTTCTTACAAATTTCCGCGTAGCCCGAGTGCGTCGGCGTTTTCCCGCAACGCCGCGATGCAAAATTGAATGTGTTCTTCGAGCGGTATCCCCAACTCCTCAGCCCCCATACGCACGTCATCGCGACTGACGCCCTTCGCAAAGGCCTTGTCTTTCAGTCTTCGTTTAACAGAATCCACTTCCAGATCGAGAATGCTTTTGGAAGGTCGCACGTAGGCGCAAGCCGTCAAAAATCCAGCTACCTCGTCGCATGCGAAGAGGGTGTGCTCCAGTTGTGTCTTGCGCGGAACATTGGTGTAGTCTGCGTGCGAAAGAATCGAGGTAACAATTTCTTCCGGATATCCCAGCTCGCGAAGAATCTTGGCCCCTTCGCTTGGATGCCCCTGGTCCGCTGCATGTTCCGTATTTGGCCAGCGTTCATAGTCGAAGTCGTGGAGCAAAGCCGCAACGCCCCATACATTTTCATCCCCGCCAAATTTTCGGGCGTACGCACGAACGCACGCCTCCACGGCAAGCATGTGTTTGCGCAAACTCTCTGAACTGGTGTACTCGCAAAGCAATTTCCACGCATCTTCTCGATTCGCTATGCTGGACATGGGTCTCCTAAAAGTTCCTCAGCATACAGAAAAGTTTTGCCTTTCGCTCGCCGCTCGCTCCAAAAATCCCCCAATGAACTCGCCTGATGGAAAAAACTCCCGCCTCAAATACATAAATCGCGTATTTAAAATCGTGGACAATACTTTCGCCCTGTCCTTACGTACAGGGCGAAAATCTGGCGTATAACTCAGCAAAAAATTAAAATAAACTAAAAATACTCTTGACAGCGCCTCGCCCTCAGGAGAAACTCCCTCTCGCGCCAGTTACTGTCTTCCCCCCTTTAGAACGTTCCAGCGTTCTCATCCCATCCGCACGCCGGAAATACAGTCAGCAAGGAGTGCCGGTGTCTTCACAATTAGAAAAAGAGTCTATGAATTCGCTTGATTCACTGGAAATGGACCGGGAAGTCATTCGCTGCAAGACCTGCGGTCTCGTACAGTATCGCACGCGCACTGGTAACTGCCGCCGCTGTGTGCGCGCGCTGCCTCAGCGTCTCGAGTTTCTGATTCCTCCGCCGGCACCTCCGGAGGAAGCTGCTGCTGAGCCTGCGCCAGATAGATTCGTCAATCAGGAGACGGTCGAAAATATCGGCCAGCGTATTCGCCAGTTGCGCGAATCGCGCGCTATGACCCAGAGCCAGTTGCAATCGCGCTCGAAGGTCTCGCGCTCTTATCTCTCGCGCATCGAGAGTGGCCAGATGACTCCGAGCCTGGGCACTTTGGAAAAAATTTCCGAAGCGCTGAACGTCGGCCTGAATCGTTTCTTCATTCCTGAATCCGATGGGGAAGCTCTTCTCGAAGATCCGTTCATCCAGGGACTGCGCCCGTTTCTCCGTCAGTTGGACTGGGAGCAATGGCAGTCGATCCTCAAGAGGCTGCAAGCGATCAGCGACCACGTTGCCGCGATACCCGCCACGCTACGCCCTATCGGTAACCCGGCGCGGCTTCCACAGCAAGCGTCGGCGAATGGCAATGGCCACAACGGTCATATCGGTACCGGCCATTCGAATGGCAACGCGCTTACGCACGCTCACGGTAATCCGCAAGGTTATCCGCTGCGGCGTCCGGGAGCACCGGTATACCAACGCTCGCTCGCCAAGATGTAAGGCGCCGCGCTCCACTCCAAAAGTTTTTGAATCGCGAAACGGGATAGACAAAATGTTTATCCCGTTTTTCGTTTTTGCGCGATGTTTGGTCGATCAAAAAAGATTATTCGCGGATAACGGAAACTTTGGCGCTGGGAACTTCCAGCCGCATGAGCCGGTGATTCGAATCGAGCAGCAGCAGTACTTCCAGATCCGACGTGGTCACGCGCAGTCCTTCATAGGACTTACCCTCCACGGACGACGCTCCCGTGGCTTCCACCGAAATCGTTCCTGGCGTCAGGTCCTGTGGAATCAACACGGGAAAAGTCTGCACTCCGCGCTTGGACCAGTCATACAGCCGCGCCAGCAGCGCGTACTGGTGATACAGATTATTGTCCAGCACGGCGACCAATGGCGCGTTGAAGGTTAGGTCTTGTTCAAACGGTCGCGCTCCCTGCATTTCCAGGGTAATTTTCGCAACGCCGTTGGAAAAAACGATGTGCGCTCCATTCGTCTTATCCGCGTGAGAGCTCCACTCGTAGTTGAGCGGAGCTCCGTCTGGCTGCATCCTTAATGTTCCGGTGACGCGTGTAGGGGTTGAAGATCCGGGAACCGCCAGGTCCGTTGTGCCTTTGGCGACCCAATCGCTTCCGGCCTGCGATATTTCAAATTGTTCACTTCCGATAGCCTGGCCGTTCAGTTCAATCTTGAATTTCCCTTTATCGGGGGCGAGAACCTGTGGCCCGGCTCCCGCGACGCTGGTCGCCGTAGTCGCAATTGCGACAATTATGCGCAGAAATCGGAGTGTGGTTTGCCGGAGCAAAGTGTCGGCCGATGATTTATTCATCCGCATGCTGTCAGTCACCCCTTGAGGATCGCGGTTTTTCCACTACTAGATGCGTTTCTCCAGGATTGTTGCCGACAATCCCGCGCCGTAGAATTTCGCTGACAACGCTTGCAGGTTCGCGCGAGCTGTCCACCCGATAATCGGCCTGTTGATACGAGGGCAAACGCTGAGCATGCAGCATGCGGAAGCTCGTCTCATCGCGAAATAGCGGTCGTCCGGGCATAATCATACAACGCGCCAACAGGGTCTCGAGCGGAGTCTCCAGCCACAACACGGGAACGCCGGCCGCGCGCAGAAACTCCGGGCAGCCCGTTTGCGCATACGTGCCACCCCCGAGAGCCAGCACCGTCCCCTCTTTCTGCTCAGAAGCGCGCCCAAGTGCGGCACGAAGCTGTTCCGCCTCCATCTGGCGAAAGGTGGTTTCGCCCAGCCGCTCAAAAATTTCAGGAATGGAAAGCCCTGCCGCTTCTTCTATACGGGCATCCAGATCGACAAACCGCCACGCTAGTTGCCGAGCCAGCAGCGTTCCGACAGTAGTTTTGCCGGAGCCCATAAAGCCTGCCAGGCATAAAATTTGTGCACGAGTACGAGGCCCGCGCAGCGGCGGAGGTTGTGTCACGTTTTTTGTTTGCCGAGAAAAACTAATCGCGCTTCAGAATGCGAATTGTACCACTGTAGGTAGAAAGTTCGACCTTTGCGAAACCGGTGCCTACGGTGCCGAAAAGGCTTTTGGAAAACTTAGAGGCCATATGTTTCATGCCGTGCGAATCGGGCTTCAAATACTCTGACGCCTCATTATCGACCGTGCCTGTCGCCGTCTGCGCGTTCAAATCAAACGAATCGTTGCCGGAAAAGCGAACCTCCACCAGTCCCTTTCCGCTGCGCATGCTGTACAGCCCGGTGTGCACAAAATCGCCATCAAACAAAATATTGCCGGTCATGGTCCGGAGCTTGACGTTGTCCAATGCTGGCTGGAGCACCTGGGCGTTTCCGCTGATGGAGTTGAACTCTAATTTTCCAGCGCACTGTGTGCAAACCAACGATCCGCCCGTGGTGCTGACGATTATGTAGCCCGACACTTCCTTCAGGTGAACATCGCCGGCCACGCTTTCCAGCGTCATATCGCCTGTCACCTGTTCCACATAAATAAGTCCGGTTTGCGTGGTCAGCTGCAGTTCCGTCTCTTCCGGCACGGTCAGCTGAAAATTGGCTTCCATTTCCGAAGGTTTGGCCGTCGCGTCAACAATGCTGGAGGTCACATCGATACGGTCGCCGGCCTGTTCGGTATCCACAGCAATCTTGTCGGAAGCTTTGGTGCCCGCTACCACTACTTCTGCGTTTTTCCAGGACTTTACTTCAATACGTCCATTCCCAATATTGTGAATGATAACTACCGGCCGGCCCTTTACGGAGAAATGCTTCTCCAGTCGTTGCGCCGCAGCCTCTGCGGGAATGCTCGGGAACAAAAGGAAGCTCGCTCCGATCACCGGCAGAATGATCTTCCCCGTCACTACCGTCGATAGCTTCATGTCAGTTCAGACTCCCTCCGCGATCCATCATCGCGGATAGCAATGCCGCTTTCTGCTGATACGCGTTCGTCAGATATTCACGCGTCAGTTCGTCGGAAGGCTCTTCTTTCGCGTGCCGTTCGCAATCCGCAATAAAATCGTTCACCTGCTGCAGATTCTGTCGCAGAGAAGTATCCACCGCGGATGTGCTGGCGAGTTGCATATTGGCTAGATCGTGTTCCTGTGCGCTCAACAGCGAAACGGTGGAGCTATATGGATCATTCTGAATTTCGGAAGGCGTTTCGGGAGGCGTCCTGGAGAGCGAAAGCCCGGCAACCACCAGCACCGCTGCCAATGTGGCCGTCGCCAGCACGCGGTTACGGAATAATTCCCCAAACGTTTGCCACCAGCTCGCCGCTTGTTTGCCTTTGGAGAATTCGCGGACCGTGCCTTCCAGCACGAGTTGTTCGCGAATAGAAACCCACACATGCTCAGGAGGTTCTATCTCGGCGGGAAGTTCGTGTGCCACGGCCACGATCGTCGTGACGTCTTCAACGAAATGCTTGCAGGCACTGCATTGACTCAGATGTTGGCGTGCTTCCGCAGACAGCGGTGCCAAACCCTCTTGCTCAAATACCAGTTCCAATTCACTGCACTGCATCGTACATCACCCCGCGGAGAGGTGCCTGGATACCTTCCGCCCCACTTCTTCACTAAATTCGAGTGTGAATAATTGCGTACATTCTAACTCAATCCGACTGGCCCGTAGACGTTTTCGCCACCTGCCGGTCGTTCCTCGCTTGCTGCCGAACTTCTTCCTGCAGCAAATCTCGCAATCGAGTCCGGGCCTTGTGCAGTTGCGATTTCGAGTTTCCAACCGAACAGCCCATGATGTCCGCGATCTCGTTGTGTTCGTAGCCCTGTACGTCATGGAGTACGAATACGGTGCGATATCCCGGGGGCAGTTTTTCAATCGAACGTTCCAGATTGACCCGGTCTACCGCGCCCGTCAGCAACAAGTCCGGCGCACCAACATCTTTTCTTGGCCCGCCAGTTTCCTCGTCAGGTTCCGTCGTTTCTTCCAACGAAGCCACTGGAAGCGTTTTCTTCCGCAACCGCATCAGCACCACGTTTACCGTCATGCGATGCAGCCAGGTCGAAAACGCCGATTCGCCTCGAAAAGTCCCGATCTTACGAAAAAGTTGCAGGAACGCTTCCTGCATCAAATCCTCTGCGTCGCTGGGATTGCCCACCATCCGCAAACACAGCGCGTATACCCGCCGTCCATGCAACCGGTACAAAAACTCAAACGCCGCGGCGTCTCCGGCCTGCGCCAAACGTATGGCATCCGCTTCAGTCATCGCTTTAGTCGGCTGGGCTGCAGTCGATGTTTTTGGCGAATGTGAACCGGCAGAAACGCTCGGATCGCTTGGTCTATTTCGGGCCAACGGTCCAGTAGCGGCGCATCCACAGGTTCGGATGCACCGTATCCCTCCTAGAGTTGTCCTTGCAATGGCCGACATTGCCCAATCGTACAAACACGTGATGAAGGGTTTTGTTCCCCGGGGTGGTGCACGGGGATGCTGCCGGCAAGCAGGCTTGGTTATTCTCCCGCGATATGCGCCATTCGTCTATGGCGCAATATCTGATGCGCGGACGGGCGAGGCTCCCGTGCCGTGGCGGCCCATGATCCGGCTACCGATTTCTGGAACCCTAAGAGCTGATCGTCAGGCAGGGCACGAAGAAATGACTTAAGCAGGACGATCGTTTCTCTAAGGCAGGTATTCAGGTCGTAGTGCGCCGCGTCGACGATTCTCCACAAGCTAGTCGGATCGGTACCCAGCCCGGCTGCCAATTCTTCGGCGCTGCAACAGAATTCTTTGCCGAGGTCCTCTACCATTTCCTGTAGCGTCCCCAATTTATGGAGAAATTGAGTGCGTTGCGACAACAATACTTTACTGAGTAATCCACTCAGCCTTGCGGCCCTCTGGCCTCTGCTGCTTTGAAAATTCTCAGCATCGAGAGGGACCGTATTGGGAATCGTGCCGTAGTGCTTGGCATGCTGGCCCAGCACGCTAACTAATGATGCAAGGGCCACGGTCAATCGTGCACAAAGTTGCGGAGTGACATTTACAGCCTGGCAGGATTTTGCGAGTTGCCCATTTTGCTGCAATTCCAATGCTTCGTTGAGGGAAACGCTTAGCATGCAGTACGTGGATTCCAGTTCGTGCACGTAGGCACAGAAAACTTTTGATTTTTCTTCGGGCAGGTGCGCACGCCAGTCGTCCTTCACAGATGTGCCACGACCCGAGAATGGGCTGTTGAAGTCTCGCAAAGGTACTCTCCTGAAGCCGAACGACGGAAGTATAGCAAAGTCCAATCTTTATGATAGGCGGTTTATTGACTCTTTATAGTTTCGTCGGGAGCAGCCTGCCGCGCAGGAGTGGATGACCCCAGGAGCAACGGCGATTTTCCCACTGCCTGCCCACTCGAGCTTCAGTCTATCGGCTCTGGGGTCGCGCTCCTTGCTCGATTCCCGCATTGGCCGCTATACTCGCCGTCCATCCTTTTGAAAGGTGCTTCGTTTGCAATTTGAGCCGCGCGACCAGTTTGAGCAGCGCCAGAAAAAGCTTGAGCAGATTCAACAGCTTGGGCACGATCCGTTTCCACGCGAATTCCGCTGGACCCACACCCCCGACGAGCTGGTTCAAAGCTATTCACAGTCTTCCGCCGAGCAACTGGAAAACAGCCGCGTCGAAGTGCGAGTCGCCGGACGCGTTGTCTCCTATCGCTTGATGGGTAAGGCCGGGTTTGCTCATCTTCAAGGCAGCGGCAGCCGCATACAAATCTATGTAAAGAAAGACGTCATCGGAGAAAAAGGCTTCGAGCTGTTTCATTTGCTCGACCTTGGCGATCTGCTAGGCGTCCGTGGCCACCTCTTTCGCACCAGAACAAATGAATTATCGGTCTGGGTGGAAGAACTCTTCCTGCTTTCCAAGGCCTTGCTACCTCTCCCAGAGAAATGGCATGGCCTCAGCGACGTCGAGTTGCGATACCGGCAGCGCTATCTCGATCTCATCGCCAACGAGAAATCGCGAAACGTCTTTGTTACCCGAGCGCGCATCATTCAGGCACTTCGCCGGTTTTTCGATGCCAGGGGATATATAGAAGTGGAAACTCCCATGATGCATCCGATCCCGGGGGGCGCCGCCGCGCGTCCGTTTGTAACTCACCACAACACTTTGGACCTGGACCTTTATCTGCGCATCGCGCCGGAGTTGTACTTAAAAAGACTAACCGTGGGCGGCTTTGACCGCGTTTATGAGATCAATCGCAATTTCCGGAACGAAGGCATTTCCACGCAACACAATCCCGAATTCACGATGTTGGAGTTTTATGAGGCTTACAGCAATTATCGTGATCTGATGGATCTCAACGAAGCGCTTTTTGTGCTTTTGGCCAACAATATCACCGGCTCCGCGGTTATTCACTATGATGGCCAGGAGTTGGACTTCTCCAAATTTCAGCGACTCACCATGCGAGAAGCCATCATTAAGTATTGGCCTGCGGACCTGGCACCTTCGCCCACCTTGGAACAGTTGGCTGCACCCAACGGGCCCGCCGCCATCGCGAAAGCCTATAATACCTGGGCAAAAACGACTGGAGCACCGTACGCCGCTTCGAAGGGCCAATTGACGGACGGAGATTGGACGGGGCTGCTTTTCGAAACCATTGCTGAAAGCAAATTGATCCAGCCAACGATCCTTTATGATTTCCCCATCGAAATCTCGCCGTTATCCAAACAAAAGCCCGAAGATCCCAATCTCGTCGAGCGTTTTGAGATTTACGTCGCGGGCATGGAAATCGCCAACGGTTTTTCTGAACTGAACGACCCTGCCGAGCAGGAACGCCGCTTCCTGGCGCAGATCGCGCAAGGTGGAGAGGAGTCTCCCAAGCGGCTTGATGTGGATTACATCCAGGCCCTTTGTTACGGCATGCCTCCCACTGCCGGCGAGGGCATAGGGATTGACCGCCTCACCATGCTGCTGACTGACTCAAAGTCCATTCGCGACGTCATTCTGTTTCCGCTGCTGCGCCCAGAAAATGTCGAGTCCCACACGGACCATCCAGGCGCCCATCCCGGCGAGAAAGCCTAAAGAGCAAGGCACTCCATGCGCTTCGAATGGTTTGTGGCCCGGCGCTACCTGCGGTCCCCGCACCGCCCCGCGGTACTTCGGCTGGTCACGCTATTTTCGATTGTTGGCGTCGCTGCCGGCGTCGCTACACTAGTCATCGCCCTGTCCATGAATACCGGCTTTCGCGAAACCTTGCAGGCGCGCCTCCTCGGTGTTACGGCTCACATTTCTCTCACCCGGCCGGGGTCAAGCGGCATTCGAGATTACGAAGCCCTTGCTTCCAAACTCACGCCTATACCCGGTGTTCGTTCCGTGACGCCAGCGCTATACCAGACGGTGCTCATGTCCTTTGCGGGCGAAGCTCGCGGCGTCGTGGCAAAGGGTATCGAGCCTGACCGGGAGCGCCGCAGCGACGAGGCTTTGCAGCGCATTGTCGCCGGCCAATTGAATTTCGCCCCTGACCAGGACGGCATCGATGCGCTGCTCATTGGAAAACAACTCGCTGACGAATGGAAGCTGGCTCCCGGCGATTTCGTCACCCTCACCAGTCCGCAAGGCCGTTTGACGCCGTTCGGACTGCTGCCGCGTTCGCGAAGGTTTCGTATTGCCGGAGTTTTCGATTCCGGTTTTTACGATTACGATCAAAATTGGTGTTTTCTAACATTGGCCGCTGCACAAAACCTTTCCGGAGGCGGCGATTTAGTGAACGTTTTGGAATTCCGGCTGGATATTCCCGATAAAGCCCAGGAAGTTGCGCAACAAGTGTTACAGACTGCCGGCCCCGGTTTTTCAGCAGCCACCTGGATGGACGAAAACCAGGCTCTATTCCGCGCCTTACGCATGGAAAAATTAGTGACAGCTATTTTCATTGGATTGATCACCTTTGTAGCCGGACTCAACATTTTGGTGGTTCTTTCCATGACCGTCACCGACAAGGCCCGAGACATAGCCGTCCTTCTGTCCTTAGGCACGCGTCGCGCGCAAATCAGGAAGATTTTTCTGTGGCAGGGCATCACCATTGGCGCCGTAGGAACCCTTTGCGGTTTGTGCGTTGGCTATTTGTTCTCTTTCGTTGCTGGTTTTTACCACTTGATACCCCTGGACCCGCAGGTTTATGCCGTCCCCTACGTTCCGTTTCACCCCAGTGTTATGGATGGTGTCTGGATCACGTTCGTCGCCATGGCTATTTCCTTAGCTGCCACCATCTTGCCCGCCAGGGCGGCGGCCAAATTACTGCCCGTTGAGATTCTGCGTTACGAATGAATTGAGACGACCTGCTCCGCCCTTTGGCGCATCGTTTGCTCCTACCTAAGTGCAGAGGCAAGGCGGGCAGACGCCGGGTTATTCCCTCAACCCAGCGGTTCCAAAAGTCCGCTTCAACTAATTGAAGACAATTAGGTTACAACTGTATCAAAATGAAGCACAGCCGCCGGCAATTGCGGCCAGAAAGCTTAGGCAAAAAAAGAACAGTTTTGTCCAGTAAGCAGAAAATGTTGGCAAAAAGCCAGCGGCTACAAGTAGTTACATTTGAGCATCTAATACCTATAGGTACCAGTTAAGAAGGATTAAGGAAGCGTTTCTCACAACGACGAAATGACCGCATCAGAAGCCAACACGAATTTCACCGCCACCAAATACGCGAGTATTAGTGCGCAGGTTGAGACAATTGTGTTGGAAGGGCGAAATCTAACGAAGAGTTATGGGCAGGGTGCGGTTTTTTTACCTGTCCTGGTGGACGCTAACATTACTTTGCATCGCGGTGAGATGATCGCCATCGTAGCCCCATCCGGCGCGGGTAAAAGTACTCTTCTACATTTGCTCGCTGCGCTAGACATGCCGACGAGCGGTACAGTATACTTCGCGACGAAAGCCATCGAATCAAATCAGGACGCGCTGCTTGCTGATTTTCGCAATCGTGCCGTCGGATTTCTATGGCAGCGGCACCAATTGCTGCTTGACTTTACGGCTGAAGAGAACGTAGCCATGCCGCGGTTGTTGCGCGGCGAAAATTTCACTTCCGCGCTGGGGATGGCGCGAAAGTGGCTTGCGGAGGTTGGCTTGGAAAATCGAGCTGGCCACCGCGCAGGGGAACTCTCCGGCGGGGAACAGCAACGCGTGTCGATTGCCCGGGCGCTTGTCACTGGGCCGGCTGTGTTGCTGGCAGATGAACCGACGGGGAATCTAGACGAGCAGAATGCTTGGGCTGTGTTCGAGTTGTTGGTACGACTGCATCGCACGCTCGGATTGACGTCGTTAATAGCGACGCACAATCTGGCGCTCGCCGCGCGCTGTGATCGTGTTCTGACGCTGGAGCATGGCGTTCTTACTACTCGCAAGGCGTCAGCCGCTGCGAGTGAGACCCCCGGGGGAGAAGCGAGCTAACGTGTTCGAACGGTATACCGAAAAAGCGCGTCGCGTAATTTTCTTTGCAAGATATGAGGCCAGCCAGTATGGCAGTCCTTACATCGAGACCGAACATCTGTTGCTCGGCTTGATGCGCGAGGATAAAGCCCTGGCCAATCGTTTCTTGCGGCAGCAGGGCTCTATCGAGTCCATCCGCAAAGAGATCGAAGCGCGCATAACGATACGCGAGCGCATTTCCACGTCTGTGGAAGTGCCGCTAAGCGCCGAATGCAAGCGCATCCTCAATATGGCCGGCGAAGAAGCCGAGCGCCTCGGCGTGAAGCACGTTGGCACCGAACATCTCCTGCTAGGAATATTGCGCGAAGAAAAATGTTTTGGCGCCGAGATTCTGATGGAGCGCGGGCTGCGTCTCTCCACCCTTCGTGAAGAGTTGGCGCGCACCTCCGGCGAAAAGACCACCGCTGCTCGCCCTAAAGAAACGTCGCTACTGGCGGAATTCAGCCGCGATCTTACCCAGGCCGCATCGGAAGGCTCTCTGGATCCTTTGGTCGGACGCGACGGGGAAGTCGAGCGCGTCATCCAGATTTTGTGCCGCCGTACCAAAAACAATCCCGTTCTTATCGGCGAGCCGGGCGTGGGCAAAACCGCCATCGTCGAAGGCCTTGCGCAACGGATCTCCGATGGCGATGTCCCGCCATTCCTGGCCGACAAGCGCATTCTTTCTCTCGACCTTTCCTTAATCGTGGCAGGCACGAAATACCGCGGCCAGTTTGAAGAGCGCCTGAAGACCATCATGAAGGAACTGATGGAGAGCCAGAACTCCATCGTGTTCATCGACGAGCTGCACACCCTCGTGGGCGCGGGCTCTGCCGAAGGTTCGCTGGACGCCGCAAACATTCTGAAGCCCGCGCTGTCCCGTGGCGAAATTCAATGCATCGGCGCCACCACCCCGGGTGAATATCGCAAGTCCGTCGAAAAGGATCGTTCTCTCGAGCGCCGCTTTCAGTCCGTGAAGGTTCCCGCGCCGAACGAAGAAGAAGCTGTGCAGGTCATCAGCGGCGTGCGCGAGCGTTACGAGAAATTCCACGCCGTCAGCTATACCGACGAAGCGCTGAAATACTCCGTCTATCTTTCGAACCGGTATATTCCTGATCGCTTCCTCCCGGACAAGGCCATCGATTTAATCGACGAAGCCGGCGCTCGCGTGAAGTTGCGCCAGGCTACCGTTCCCGAAGAAGTCGGCGAAGTGCAGAAGCGGGTGAAGTTCATCACGCATCGCATGGAAACCGCCATCGCCAATCACGAGTTCGAAAAGGCGCGTTTTTATTCCGAAGAAGAGCGTAAGGAAAAAGAAAATCTGCGCGGCCTTCGCGAGCGCTATAAGCTGGACGACGCTTCCACCGGCATTGTAACCCGCGAAGACATCGAAGAGGTCGTCTCGCGTTGGACCGGAATCGGAGTCTCTTCCATCAAGGAAGACGAGCAACAGAAATTGCTGCGCATTGAGCCGGAATTACACAAACGCGTCATCAGTCAGGACAAAGCCATTACCGCATTGGCCCGCGCCATTCGTCGCAGCCGCGCCGGGCTGAAGTCACCGCTGCGTCCGGTTGGCTGCTTCTTCTTCCTTGGGCCCACGGGAGTAGGCAAAACCGAAGTGGCACGCCGCCTCGCCGAATTTCTCTTCGGCTCGGAAAAGTCCTTAGTGCGCTTCGATATGTCCGAGTTCATGGAGAAGCACTCCGTCTCCAAATTGATCGGCGCGCCTCCAGGCTATGTCGGCTATGAAGAAGGTGGCCAGCTAACCGAGCGGGTGCGTCGCACCCCTTACTCCGTCATCCTTCTGGATGAAATCGAAAAGGCTCATCCCGACGTCTTCAACATTCTGTTGCAAGTGTTTGAAGACGGGCAATTAACCGACGGCCTCGGCAACACCGTGGATTTCCGGAACACGATCATCATCATGACTTCCAATCTCGGGGCTCGCCATCTGCAACGGCGTACTTCCATCGGGTTCCAATCAGGTGCCGATGAAGCCAGTCTCAAGTCCATGGAAGAACTGGTGATGGGCGAAGTGAAACGCGCCTTCAATCCGGAATTTCTCAATCGCTTGGACGAAGTCATACTTTTCAATCCTCTCGGCGACGACGATCTGCTTCGCATTATTGACTTGCTCGTGGGCCAGTTGAATGACACCCTGATTCACCGGCAAGTACAAATCGTCGTTTCACCGGAAGCACGGCAGTGGATTCTCGAGAAAACGTGTGCGGACCGCAGTTACGGGGCGCGGCCGCTACGGCGGGCTTTGCAGAAGTACGTGGAAGATCCGCTCTCTGAAGCACTGATCCAGGGGGGAATTCAGAGACCCGCGACGCTGCAGATTTACGTCGCCGGGGAAGGTCTCTCGTTCCGGCCTGTTGGCGAGGCAACCCCAGTCGTTCACTAACGAATCTGACACCAAACGCGTCGCAGCAAGGCGGTTGACCTTTCTCGGCGGCCGCGAAGTGCTCGGCGCTTAGCCGGCCCACACCTGGTCCGGCAGGAGAAGAACATCTTGGGTTTGGGGGCGCGGCCTTGATGACCTCAAGTGCCGCTCAAAGAAGAGTCTGTTTTTCTTACGGGGTTTTGTCGGGCCGGGTCCAGTGCATTGCGATGGTTGTGCTTTTGTTCGCGATCACTTCTCCCGCAGCCACGCGAAACCATGCCGGCGCGGAAGCGTCCCCTGTTACACCGGCCTCCCCACAATCCAATTCCAACGATCAAAATTTTTCTTCCGTGGGCCCGGCTCCTACGCAAACTCCGCAGCGCCAGGGTGCTCCAGCGGTAATCGCCCGCATCGACTTTGTCGGTAATCGACGAATCCGCACCGACACCTTGAAAGCCCGCATCTTCAGCCGCGAAGGCGACCCCTACAACGAAGAGACCCTGCGTCGCGATTTCCAGGCGCTCTGGAACACCCAATTTTTTGAAGACGTAAAGCTGCGCGTGGAAGATTCACCCGATCGCGCAGATGCCAAAATAATCACTTTCGAGGTCAAGGAACGTCCGGTTATCCGGCGCATTCGCTATGACGGCATTCACTCCATTTCCGAGTCCGATATTCTCGATCGCTTCAAGGAGCGTAAAGTCGGCCTCACCGTCGAAAGCCAATTCGATCCGACCCGCATTAAAAAAGCCGAAGTCGTGCTGCGTGAACTGCTCGGCGAGCACGGGCGTCAATTTGCCAAGGTGACCCCGCAATACGAGCGCATTGCTTCCAGCAACGCCGTGATTCTTGTCTTCAAAATTGAAGAAGGCCCCAAAGTTAAAGTTGGCCAGATCAAGTTCAAGGGCAACCATGCGTTCAGCGATCGCAAGCTGATTCGCGCCATGCATCACGATCGACCCTATGCCATCCCCCTGTACATCACCGAGATCAACGTTCTCTCCAAAACCTACGATCGCGACAAATTAAGTGAAGACTTGGAAGTCGGCATTCGCGGCCTTTATCAAGACAACGGCTACTTCAAAGTCACCGTAGGCGAGCCCATTCTGGAAAATGTGGACGTCACGTCCTACAAGCTCGGCGTGCCGTTGCCGTTCGCGGGCAAAGGCGTCGGTAAAGCTGTGAACATCACCATCCCCATTGAAGAAGGGGATCGCTACCACATGGGCACCTTGAAAATCATCAGCGCCGATCCCGACAAAGCCCTGTCGCTCAAAGTCGACGCGCTCAAGAGAATTTTCCCGCTGAAAGAAGGCGATCTTTTCGCCACCGACAAGGTCCGCAAAGCACTCGAGAATTACAAGAACGCTTACGGCGAGTTCGGCTTTATCGACTTCACCGCCGAACCGCAAATGAATATTGATGACGAAAAGAAAATCATTAACCTGACTTTACAGTTCAACGAAGAGAAGCAGTATTACGTTCGCCGCATCGATTTCAGCGGGAACACCACCACCCGCGACAAAGTAATTCGCCGTCAGTTGCTGATCGACGAAGGCCAGCTCTTCAACAAGCGCGCCTGGGAATTGAGTATCCTTCGCCTCAATCAACTCAACTACTTCGACAAGATCGAAGCCGACAAGGCCGCGGAGTTGAAACGCAACACCAAGGACGGCACTGTCGATATCAACCTCAAGCTCAAGGAAAAGGGTAAGCAATCCATCGGCTTGCAGGGCGGAGTCAGCGGCTTGTCTGGCAGCTTTATCGGCCTCACTTATCAGACCAACAATTTTCTTGGTCTCGGCGAAACCTTGACCCTGTCGGCGCAGTTCGGCAACCTGCAGACCAGCTTTCAGTTTGGTTTTACCGAACCGTATCTCTTTGATCGGCCTATCCAGACCGGCTTTACCATTTTCTCCAGTCGTTACAAATTCGATCAGGCTCAACAGGAAGCGATCCTGACTGGTCAGTCCGTCAGCATCAATCCTCAGTACATCCAGAATTACAATCAGGACAGCACCGGCTTCACCACCTTCGCCAGTTATCCTTTCAAGAAACGGCCGTTCACGCGTGTCACCTTGACCTACGGCCTGACCCGCACGGATATCACCGCGTTTAACCAGGCTTCCAGCATTTTGTTTGAGGAGTTGCAATTCCGCAGCGTCGCCGGTCCGAGTGCCCTGAACGGCATCGTTTCGAGCACCGTTACTCCCAGCATCAACTACAACACCATCAGCAACCCGCAGAATCCGACCAGCGGCAAAAGCTACTATTACTCGCTGGGGTTTGCAGGTGGGCCGCTGGGCGGCAACGTAAACAGCATCTCGAATATCTTCGATTTCAAAATTTACCGCCCGGTTCACAAAAAACGAAACGTGATTGGATTCCATTACACCGCGGGATTTATCACCGGTTACGGCGGCAAAGAAGTTCCCCCGTTCAGCCGCTTTTATATGGGTGGCGAAAACGACATTCGCGGATTCGATATTCGTTCCATCTCTCCGGTCACGTTTATCCCTACCGCTACGACGCAGTCATTTACCTACACCGACCCGACCACGCTAAACGGTAATGGCACACCAGTTCAACGCGTCTTGAGCGTTCCTGTGCTCGGTTACACCATTACTTTCCCTGGTGGAGACTTGCAGACTTACGGCAATTTTGAGTACCGCATTCCCATCGCTGGTCCGGTCACCGCTGCGCTTTTTGCGGACGTGGGAACTGTGGGTATTCTTCGTCAGGATGCTCTGAAGCTTGACCCCACTGGATATGAAAGCTTGCTCACTCAGTTCCCTGACGCCGTCTCGCAAGTTGGTCTTACGCGGCAGCTTAAAATTGCTGCGGGAACAAATTTCCGAGTACGGTCCTCGGTCGGCCCGGAACTCGTGGTGCAATTGCCCATTATTCAGGCGCCGTTCCGTATCTACTACGCGTTTAACCTGGATCGCCTACACAGCCAGATCGTTGCGCCGCCCGATTACATCGAGCCAAACGATATCAGTCTGATTAAAAACAATCCTTTTCTTAAAGATTTCTATAACTTCCAGTTTTCGCCGACTCTGAATGAATACATTGCCAATCCAGGCCGGCTGAATTATTTCGAGCCTTTACGGACGTTCCGGTTTACCGTTAGCCGAACATTTTGACGAGCAGTTTTCTGTCGGGGAAATTGCAATTTAGGCGCGGGGGCAGTTTTTAGGGCGCGCAAATGATTGCGCGAATGGTTTTGGGGGAGACAGTGGGAATCAAGTTAGCGAATATTTTTAGAATTGGCGCATTGGTTTGCGCAGGCGTTTGTCTCGGTTTGGCCGGATGCGGTGGCAGCACCGCTAACGTCATTGTGGTGGCCGTTAGTCCTTCAGGTGATACCCTGGTGGTCAACCAGGCACTGACGTTTACCGCCACCGTCACTGGCGCGACCAACCTCAACGTCACGTGGTCGTGCACTTTTACCACCACGACGACGCCGACCGGCTCGACCACCCCGGTCACTTCTGCCGCCGCTCCCTGCACTGCCGCCCAAGGCGTGCTCTCCGATGTGCAAGATACCACCGTCACCTATACGGCACCGGCCAGTGTTCCCAACCCTCCTCCCACCATCACCATTACCGCCGCGTCCCAGCAGAATAAGAACAAGACCGGTACCGCCTCAGTTTCTCTGGACTCTGGAATCCGCGTCACTGTGAATCCTCTCGCTGCCACCGTGGCGACCGGTGCCACCTTTCAGTTCACGGCCACCCTTACCACCGACACGATTCCCAACGACGTGACCTGGTTGCTGGTGCAGGCTACCACCGCCAATCCTATTTCACCGACAGCCACGAGCTGCTCGCCGGGCTGCGGATCTATTTCCACGAGTGGCCTGTACAGCGCGCCGAGCACCGTTCCCACCACACCGACCGTGACGGTCGTCGGCACTTCCAAACTCGATACGACACGGTTCGGCACCGCTACCGTCACCGTAGTCCAAGCCGGCCCCATCAGTTTCTCAAGCGTTTCCCCTCCGGTCGTTGCCCAGGGTGGTCTGCTCCAGGATATTTTCCTGAATGCCACCAACCTTACTTCCAGCGGAGTGGGTGTCACCGTAGGTCCTTACGCGATCGATCCCTCGCAGCTTAAGGTCATCTTTTCTCCCAGCAATGCCGCGAACTCCATCGGCGCCCGTGTGCGTCTCAACGCGGAGCAACTCGCTCATGCGGGTTCGTATCAAGTCACGATCACCAGCACGAATGCGGCGAGTCCCGTGACGCAGGTTGCAGGTGGGAACTACACCGTGAATGTCGTTCCTGTCTCGCCGTCGCTGGTGGCCACGAATCCCGAGAGCCTGCCTGAAGACTCTCAGGTGCTTCCCAACGGGCCTTCGATGACCCTCGATGGCGGCTACTATGGTCCTCCGGATTCACCGGTTGTTTCTGCGGCCTTCAATGGCGGGATTGTGCCGATTGTCTCCAGTCCTACGAATCCGAATGTTTCAACACCGCGCCGTCTGAACGTCACGCTGCCAAATCTTAACGGTCTCTCCGGTCTTTATCCGGTCAGCGTTACAAACAACAACACCACCCCTCCAACCAAGTATTCGAATGTGGCGGTCATACCCGATTACAGCAATACCAACCCGCCGGACGCAACGCCTTCGTTGATTGCGTTGCCTCCCGGTTCCGCACCAAGCGCCATTGCTTTGGATAGCGTTTTGGGAGTTGAGGTCGTAGCCGAAACCGGAACGAGCAGCATTCAATTCGTCGATATTCACACAGGCATCCCGGCACTTCTCGGTGGCACGATCCCGACAGGCAGCATTCCGGCTTCGACTGCGCCGGGTAGTTTGCCGACCGGCGTAGCAGTCGACGAAACTCTGCATATTGCAGCGGTGGTGAACTATGCCGATCGAAGTCTCTGGATTTTCCAGATTCCCAGCCCTTCGACAGCCCCCTCTTCGACGCCCATCGGCAAAATCAATCTGAGCACTTTAATTCCGGCTACAGCTCCAACGACACCTCCGACTCCGCAACCGTTTCCCTATTCCGTGGGGATCGATTCGCTCACACATCGTGGAATCGTTGCTTTTGCTTCCACCAATGTGGGTTTCATTGTGAACTTTGATCCGACGCAGCCCGCTTCGAGCTGCTTGCCTGGCCAGCCGCCAGCCGCCGGCACGGCGTATTGTCCGATCGCTGCGGTCACGCTTAACACCGGCCCAAATCCCCAGATTGCTCTTGAGCCTCATGTGGACCTCGCCTATGTAACACCAGGAGGTGCAGGGAATCTTTCTGTGGTGAGTTTGCAGCAGATCGCCGCTCAGGCACGCATTCCGATCGCCAGCGCCACCAGAGTCTCTAACGTTGTCACCGTCACCACTTCCACTGCGCATAATCTGAATCCCGGTAATCCTGGGACGGTGCTGATCAGCGGCCTTCCTCCCGGCACGGGCGGCACGATTTTCGATGGCACCTTCAGCGTTACCAGTGTGATTGACGCTTACAATTTCACGTACACGCAGACAGCGGCTAACGACACGGTCACCAGTGCGGCGGGTAACCCTGGAGTAGTGACCTACGGAACAGCGTTCCTGACCTATGCTTTGAGTCCCACGACCCAAGGCATTGCCATCAATCCCATCACTCGTGACGCCGTGCTGGTGGACCCCAATGATAATATTAGCCAGGTCAGTTTCATTGACTCTCTGGATCAATCCGTAACTTCATTCACTTTGTATGCGGAAACGGTCGGAATTCCACCCACTAATGTCCCGACAGAATCGGGTGTGGCCGCGGCGTCCTATCAACCGTTCACCGACACGGCGGTAATTTTCAATCCCACACGTAACGAAGTTTCCATGGTGGACCCCGTTCTATTGCAGCGCGACGCCATCGTGAAATCCCTCGGAACCGGTTTGAAGACCATTACGTTCAGCAGCGGTGGCGCGACTGTTAATCTGCAGCTTTACGGAGCCATTCAGGTTGATCCCAATTCGAACTCCGTCCTGGTCGCTAATTCCGGGAGTGATAATCTTTCATTTTTTCATCTGAGCCAGACCTTCAAGCCCGTGAACATCGAACGGGTCATCACTCCGCCGGTAGCCGGTGCTTTCCTCTCGCAAGCAGTGATCACCACCAGCGGAAGTTCGTTCGGTTCTCTCGCCGGCGTTAGAATCCTGGGTTCTGGATTTGATGCAGGCTCCCAGGTCCGTTTGGACGGACAAGCGCTCGCCGCCAGCGTTACGTATGTGAGTCCGCGGGAACTCGATGTGACCATCCCTGCTTCGTTCCTCGCCGCCCCGCACCGCTACGCTCTGGACGTAATCAGCAGCGCGGGCGTGGTTTCCAACAATACGGATTTCACGGTTATAGAATCTATCCCCATACCGGCATGTTCGGGCACCGCTGCTGCGCCGGATGCGGTGGCGATCGATGAGCAACGCAACATTGCCGTCGTCACGGATTTGAATTGCCAGTCTGCCTCTATCATCAGCCTGAAGCATGACGCTACTTTTGGTACCTTGACGAACAGCATTCCGGTCGGTGCATCACCCGCGGCTGTCGCGGTAATTCCGCGTTTTGGTTTCGCCGTGGTGACCAACAACAGCGCCGGTACCGCATCGATTTTGAACCTGGACACGAATGCGCAGGCCACCTCGGATGTTACCGTGGGCACTCAACCGAGCGGCTTGGCCATTAATCAAGCGACCGGGATTGCGCTGATTGCCAACACCGGCTCGAACACCGTTTCCTCCATCGATTTGAATCCGCTGCTTGCTTCGCCCCCTGGAACCGTTTCCTCCTCCACGATTGCTGTCGATCAGAGTCCCATTGCTGTCGCGATTGATCCGGATCGCGGCACCAATAACCTCGGCTTGGCAGTGGTAACTTCGCTGATCTTAAACGGTGCCTCTGCGCCGTTCGGTGGCTTGGACGTAGTCGATCTCGGCACTTCACCGCCGACACGCGACAGCAGTGCCTCGATAAACAGCATTCAGGCGACGCCCACTGGGGTGGTCTTCGATCCCGCCACCACGCTCTTTTATGCCACCTCGAGCCAGGGCAACAACATCAGTGCGTTTGATCCCGACAACTCAAATCTGGAGAGTATTGCGGTAGGGATCAATCCGACTTCTCTGGCCTTCAACTTCCAGACCAGCACGATTGTTACTGTGAACGCTCTCAGCAATACCATTTCGATCGTCGATTCGCAGACTTTCAAAACTCGAGCAACCTTGGGAATCTCTGGTTCGTCGGAGTTTGCCGCTGCCATTCATCCATTGACCAACTTGGCGGTGATCGCTGATCAGGCCAACAACCGCGTTTTGTTGTTGCCGTTACCGTGAGCATTTAATTCGTCGTTTATTCGTTTTGTTGGGCCATTTCTGATTGCAGGCAGCAAAGCGGCTCGGCTATACTTCAGGGTTTGGAAAGCCTCTGAAGAATTGCCATTCGCCAGCGTCGTATCGCCAATAAAGTTGGCGCAGGTTAAGGCCCCATCGTTGGGGCAATCACAAGGAGAATAAAGTGAATTCGAGAAACATACTTTTTACCGCCGTTCTTGCCGCCACCTGTTTGTTCAGCACCTCGGCGGTGCGCGCTCAGGGTGCTGCCGGAGCGTCCGGTGCGGCCGGAGGAGTGGGAAAAATCGGCGTGATTAACGTCCGTCAAGCCATCGTGACCACCTCGGAAGGGAAGCAGGCCTCGGCGGAATTGCAGTCACAATATGCTCCGCGGCAGACTGAGCTGGAAAACCTGAACAAGCAGATTGCCGACTTGCGTCAGCGTCTTTCCGCCGGCCAGGCCACGTTGAGTCAGGAAGAACAAGCTCGTCTGACTCGCCAGGGTGAAATTCTCACTCGCCAGCTTCAACGCAAGCAGGACGAATATCAGGAAGACGTTAACGCCGCGCAGAGCGACGTGATCGACAGGATCGGCCGTAAAATGATGGACGTTCTCGACCGCTACTCTCGCGAGAACGGCTATATTGCAGTCTTTGACTCTTCCTCGCAAAACACCCCACTGCTGTTCGCCTCCAACCAGATCGATGTTACCCAGGACATCATTAAACTTTATGACCAGGCATATCCATTGAAGGCTGGTGCCTCGGGAGCCAAGCCCGCCTCGCGCCCGGCGGGTTCTCAATCCACCACGCCGAAGCCGGCTGCTCCAGCTACACCGCCGCCTTCTTCCAAACCCTAGGCCATCAATTGAATCTCGCAGCGTAGAGATCGCCTCCGGCGCCAGCGCCGCGAGGCGATTTTTACGGGCGGCCGATAATCCGGGCTTACCTTCGACGGCCTTGAGCGCAAGGGCCCCGTATCTTGCTTTTACCGTGCCCCCGGAATATACTCTTCTTTCGCTCTGAAGCGGGTCGCAGGACTGGGTGGGCGCAAGCCCACTTTTTTGTTGCTCGCGGTTACAGCACTAGCTGGACCGGCATAGGCCGGGGAGTCTTCGCTTGGATCTGGAAAAAGTCCGCCAGGCTGCCGAGCGTGTTGCACGTTCGGAAGGTCTGGAAATCGCCGACGTCGAATGGAAAGTTGGAAAACAACGATTCCTTCGGGTGTATATAGATCGGCTCCCGGAGCGAACTTCCCAGGATGCGGCGGCTTCGAACGGAGCAATTACCGACGACTCAGACTTGGCTCAAGAGGATTCGGCGGAAGTTCCGGCGAGCAGTCCTTATCCCAAAATTTCTCACCGGGATTGTGAACGAGTCAGTCAGCAGTTGAGCGTCATCCTCGATGTTGAGGATTTGATTCCCGGTCCAGGCTACATTCTGGAAGTTAGTTCGCCGGGAATGGATCGCGCCCTCAAAAAGGCGCCTGATTTTGAGCGCTTTCGGGGCCGGTTAGCGAAGATCGTGACTGCCGAGCCGGTGGAAGACGCCAAGTTCTTTGAAGGGCGCTTGGCGGGTGTGGCGGAAGGAAAAGTTCGATTGGAGTTGCAAGGCAAGCACGCGAGAATGGTTGAGATCCCGCTCGATGCCATCCGCAAAGCGAACCTGGTGGTCGAATTCTGAAACACGAAATTTGAAATTGGCGCGATATTGAAATTATCCGCGCCGCAAGGACTCTAGGTAACGAGAAATGGCGAATCTGCTCTACCAACAGATTGAAATGCTCAGTCGCGAAAAGCACATTGAGCCGGAAGTGGTCGTCTCTGCTATTGAAGACGCCATGGTTGTGGCCGCGCGAAAATATTACAAGACGGAAGAAGATCTGCGCGCCAAATTCAATCAGGAAACCGGCCAGGTGGACGTTTTTTCCGTCCACACAGTTGTTGACCAGGTCACGGATTCCAACAAGGAAGTCAGTCTCACTGACGCCAAGAAAAAAAATCCCGAAGTAGAAGTCGGCTCGGAAATCATCGCCGCCAAGCCTACCGACGTGCTCGGACGTATCGCCGCGCAAACCGCCAAGCAGGTTATTTTGCAAAAAGTGCGCGAAGCCGAACGCGACACGATTTTCAACGAGTATCACAATCGCGTCGGCGAACTCGTGACCGTCATCGTCAAGCGCGCGGAAGGCCCGGATTTGATCGTCGACATGGGCCGCACCGAAGCCCGTTTGCCCAAGCGCGAACAGTCCAAGTTGGAAACGTACAACATCGGCGAACGCCTGCGCGTCGTCATCAAGATGGTTGACCGCGCCGCCAAAGGCCCTCAGGTTATTGTTTCGCGCGCGGACGCATCGCTGGTACAGCGCCTTTTCGAAATGGAAGTTCCGGAAATCTACGACGGCACCGTGCAAATTCGCTTCGCGGCGCGTGAAGCTGGAGAGCGCACCAAGGTCGCGGTCGCCAGCCGTGACAAGGACGTCGATCCTGTCGGCGCCTGCGTCGGCATGAAGGGCATGCGCGTGCAATCCATCATTCGGGAATTGCGCGGCGAAAAAATTGACATTATTCCTTACAGCGAAGAAACCGTGGCCTTCGCCCAAAAAGCTTTGAGCCCCGCGAAAGTTACGCGCGTCCAAATCACCGATCCCGAAACCCACAAGCTGGAAGTTATCGTGGAAGACTCGCAACTTTCTTTGGCCATCGGCAAGAAAGGCCAGAATGTTCGTTTGGCCAGCAAGCTGATTGGCTGGGACATCGACATCAAGAGCGAAGAAGAGAAGCGCCGCGAGATCGAAGAGCAGATGACTCGTCTCACGGCGCCCGCCACGCCGCTTACTTCTCTTGCGGGTGTCGGCGCCAAAACCATTGAGAAAATGGAAGCCGCTGGAATCAACAACGTGGAAGCTCTTGCGGCCATGACGCCCGAGCAGTTGATGGAAATTCCGGGCATCGGCGAAAAAATGGTCGACAAGATCTATCAGGCCGTCAATCGCTTCTACGAAGGCGGGGGCGAAGCAGCAGCCGCTACGGAAGGTGGAGAAGGACCGGAAGCCTTAGCCGCAGGGGAGCAGCCGCTGGAAGAAACATCCGAAGCTTCAGCCGAAACCGAAGCCATCGCCGATGAAACCGGCGAATCCGTGAACGCGGAAGACGCGACGGCGGAAGACGACCACCCTACCGCCGAATCTAGCGAAGCCGCGCAAGAGTCTGAGGGCCAGGCGTCTCCCGACGCAGCTTCCAGCGAAAACCCTGAACCACAAAAACATCACACAGCAGCTGCAACAGAGGATGCGTCCGAATCCGCCCACGGCAATTCGGAGCAACCGGAAGAGGCAAAGTCCTGAGCGAAGCAAATCAAGTTCGTATCAACGAATTGGCCCGCGAGCTGGAAGTCAAGGCCAAAGCCATCATCGATCTTTTGCCGGGCTACGGCGTCACGGAAAAGAAGACGCACTCAAGTTCTATACCAGAAGACGTCGCCGTTAAAGTTCGCAGGAAAATCAGAGGAGAAGCGGACACCGAGCCGGCGCCTGAGGTTCCCGCGAAGGTCGAAGCCGAACCCAAAGAAGCCGCTCCGAAAGCTGCACGCCCAGCGCCGGTTTCGCGTCCCGCAGCGCCCGCACCTGTAGCGTCCACGTCGTCGGCATCAGCGCCAGCGCCTACAACGGTCAGGCCGCCCTCGACGATTCCACCTGTTGCGACAATTCCGCCGGCGCGACCGGCCGCACTTTCAGCGCCGGTAGCGTCTGCTTCGCCATCACCAGTGGTTCCGGCTGCGCAGCAACCACCGGCAGCGCCACAAGCCCCCAGGCCTACGGCCCCGTCGGCCACTCCTGCGCCTACTCCTATTCGTCCTGCGACTTCAGCAGGTCAGCAGGGTGCGCCTCCGGCTAATCGTCCGGTGTCTCCGTCACCTTCGGGCCTTCGCCCTCAACCGCAACCTGTACGGCCTGCCGCTGCTTCGCCGGCCGCCGCTCAAGGTCGGACTGGCGCGCCGCCTCAAAGGCCTACAACGCCGTCACGGCCTCCCTTGCCGACCGGCAATCGCGGTCCTTTGCCCAGCACCACGCACGGAGCATCTCGTCCGCTGGGTCAAGGGGGACAGCGTCCCGCTGGCGGTCCTCGCCCTGGCCAACCCATGCGTCCTCAGCAACAGCCTGCTCCCGGCAGAACATTTCCTCCGCGTCCCACCGGACCCGGTGGCGCCCCGAGCCGCCCATTTGAACAACGCCGCGGTCCCCTGCCGACAGGCACGCGCCCAGGCCCTCGCGCACCAGGACGTCCTGGCATGCTGCCGCCTTTTCCGGAAAAACTTCCGCCCAAGGCTGAGCCCGGCAAACCGCTCTACACGCGCAAGCCGCCCCAGCGTCAGCGTCCTGTCGCCGATAAGCGCGAGCAGGAAGGTGAACGCAAGCTCCATCCAACTCGGCAGCGCCCCGGTATGGGCGATCGCCGCTCTGCTGCGGCCGTTATTGCTCCTCCAGAGCCGCGCGCACCTCGCGAGGTAACCATTACCGAAGGCATCACCATTCGCGAACTCGCCGAAAAGCTCGACGTGCGCGCCAAAGAATTGCTCAAGAATCTTCTCGACCGCGGCGTCTTTGCCAGCATCAACCAGGCGCTGGACGTCCCGACCGCCACTACCTTGGCGGAAGCTTTCAGCGGCGTCGTGAGTGTGGTCTCTCTTGAAGAGGAAATGGTTCTCGAAGTTGCCAAGGAAGAAACCAAAGAGAGCCTCAAGCCGCGGCCGCCTGTCGTTACCGTCATGGGCCACGTCGATCACGGCAAAACCAGTTTGCTCGATGCTATTCGCCAAGCCGACGTCGCAGGTGGTGAAGCCGGCGGAATCACCCAGCACATCGGTGCTTACAAAATCGTCGTCAATGACCGCAGCGTCGTTTTCGTCGATACCCCGGGTCACGAAGCCTTCACGCGCATGCGTTCGCGCGGTGCAAAAGTCACAGACATTGTCGTGCTCGTCGTGGCTGCCGATGACGGCGTGATGCCGCAAACCAAGGAAGCCATCGATCATGCCAAGGCTGCGCATGTTCCCATCATCGTGGCCATCAACAAGATCGATAAACCCGAAGCGCAAGTCGAGCGCGTAAAACGCCAGCTCACCGAGAACGGCTTGATGCCCGCGGAATGGGGCGGCGATACCGAATTCGTGGAAGTCTCCGCCAAGCAGAAGATCGGTCTCGATAAATTGCTGGAAACAATTTTGCTGGTCGCCGATCTGCGCGAACTCAAAGCCAATCCGGATGCACCCGCCACCGGCACCGTGCTGGAATCGCGTGTCGATAAGGGTCGCGGTCCCGTCGCTACTGTGCTTGTGCAGAATGGCACGCTCAAGCCCGGTGATTTCTTTATCTGCGGCGCAGTGTTCGGTAAAGTCCGCGCCATGTTTGATGATCGCGGCCGTCCCGTAATCGATGCTCCTCCTTCCACACCCGTCGAAGTATTGGGCTTGCAGGGGGTGCCAGATGCCGGGGATCACTTCCAGGTCACCGATGAAGCCAAGGCTCGCCACATCGTTGAATACCGCCAGGGTAAGCAGCGCGATGCCCAGATGGCTCGCAGCAGCGGCGCGCGCATCACGCTCGATCAGCTTCACGAGCAGCTCAAGGCTGGCGACGTCAAGGAACTCGGCATAGTCATCAAGGCCGACGTGCAGGGCTCCGTCGAAGTACTCAGTGAAATGCTGCCAAAGCTCTCCACCGACCAGGTGAAGCTCAAAATCATCGGTTCCGGAGTGGGCGCCGTCACCGAAAACGACGTCCTCCTGGCTTCCGCTTCCGGCGCTATCGTCATCGCGTTCGGCATTCGTCCCGACCGCAAGGCCGCCGATCTCGCGCAGCAGGAACACGTCGACATTCGCACCCACACCATCATTTACGAAGTCTCCGACGAAATTAAAAAGGCCATGGAAGGCCTGCTCGAGCCGGTCGTTACCGAAACCTATCTGGGCCGCGCCGAAGTTCGCAACACCTTCCGCGTCAAAGGCACCGGCACCGTGGCAGGTTGCTATGTGGTGGACGGTGTCCTCAAGCGCGACGGCCAGATCCGTGTATTGCGTGACGGCGCTGTTATCTACACCTCGAAGCTCAGCTCCTTGAAGCGTTTCAAAGACGACGCCAGCGAAGTACGCACCGGATTTGAGTGCGGCGCCGGCATCGCCAATTTCAATGACGTGAAAGTCGGCGACATTCTGGAGTGCTTCCAGGTCACAAAAGTCTCCGCCGCGGAAGCCGCCGCCGAACGCAACGTGAATACTGCGGCCACCTCGCGTACTAGGTAGCTGCGCGTTTCACCGGAGTTGCCCATGCCGGTCGGTCTGCTCACCCTCGACCTATATATCCAGCATGCGCAGTCGCTCAAGGACAAGCGCCAGGTCCTGCGCAGTCTTAAAGATCGTCTGCGCGCAAAATTCAACGTGGCCGTAGCCGAGCTTGAGCATCACGACACCTGGCAGCGCTCCGTTGTCGGAGTTGTTACTCTTTCCAACGAAGAGCGTCACGTGGAAGAATCATTGCAGCAGGTGCTGGCCGAGGCCGATAACATTCTCGGGCCGCTTTTAGTCAGCCATGCGGTGGAAGTGATTTAGTATTCAATTGTTCTTTGCGAGAACCAAACTTCGCAGTCTCTGGCGCATCCGATAAATGGTCCGCCAGAAACTGCTCCAGTTCATAGGATCGCCCATGAGTCCAGCGAATCATCGTCACCTGCGTGTGGGCGAAGAAATCGCTCATGAAATCAACGCGATGCTTGTCGGCGAGCTAAAGGATCCACGGCTTGAAGGAAACGTGGTCGTCAATGAAGTTCGCGTGCAGCAGGACATGAAACATGCGCGAGTTTTTGTCAGTATGCAGGGTTCCACCACGGAACAAACCGACGCCGTGAAAGCTTTGGAGCATGCCGCCGGCTACATTCGCCGCGAATTGATCGAACGCTTGCAGCTTCGGCGCGTCCCCGAATTGCATTTCACCCTCGATCTTTCTCAGGAAAAAGTTCAGCGCATCGAACAGCTTTTGAAGGAAGTAAAAAAAACGAATCCGCCTCCGCAAACCTGAATGGCGCGACAACTAATCACCACCTCGGTGTGCCCCGCGCTCCAAATTGCCGTGTATATTTCGTTAGTGAAGTAAGCGCCGTAGCCAGGACAGGACCAGCAATTGCCCCAACAACCTCAACCAGTACCCTTCGACGGCGCCCTCGTCGTCGACAAACCGCAAGGCAAAACATCTCACGATGTGGTCGACGCCGTGCGCCATCTCGTAGGCTTCCGCCAGATCGGCCATCTTGGCACTCTTGATCCGCTCGCCACCGGAGTACTTGTCTTGCTCCTTGGTAAAGCCACTCGTTTGGTGCAGTTCTATAGCGGCCGCCGCAAACGCTATAACGCAGGCTTTCGTTTCGGATTTGCGACCGACACGTACGATTCCGACGGAGAAGCTCAGGGTCCGGATTCCGCACCGGCCTTGGAGGCCGCGCAGCTTGAGGGTTTCGCTGCCGAACGTTTTGGACGCTTCTCGCAGATGCCCCCGTCGTTCTCTGCTAAAAAAATTCAGGGCCGGCCCGCCTACGAGCTGGCCAGAAAAAAACAGCCCGTGGAGTTGAAGCCCGTCGAAGTGGAATTGTTTGAATACCGCCTGACGGAAATCGAGGGCTCCATCGCGCGCTTTACCATCGAATGTTCTTCGGGAACGTATATTCGCGCACTCGCCCACGAAATGGGCCAGAAATTCGGCTGCGGGGCACACCTCGCCGAAATTACGCGTACGGCCGTGGGAGAATTTTCGCTGGATCAAGCCATCAAGCTTGAGGAATTAGCAGTTGCCGCGCGCCAGGGTCGATTCGAAAGTTGCCTGATTCGCCTTGAGAACCTGCTTCCCAATTTTCCACGCATGAGCGTTCTGCCCGTGATCGAGCGCCGCGTGCGCCACGGCTCAAAATTCAACATCTCTATTGCACAAATTCAACCCGGCCGCGTCGAGCTGCCCCCGGGTGCCACCACGCAATTGGATGGCGGTGAACCGCGCCCACCGCGGTTGCGCGTCTTCAGTCAGCAGGACAAACTGATCGCCATCGCGGAAGCACTTGTCCCGCGCACCTACCAACCCGTGGTCGTTTTCGAACCGCTGCCTTAGGGCCGTGTCTGGCGATTTTGGAAATGTACCAGTGCTTTTGATTCACGAGCTCACCCTGAACTTTGAAGCACTCCAGTCCACTCATCCCAGTGCACCTCATGGAGGCTGAACCCTCTCCGAAGGCAGCGTACTTGGTGTTGCGCCTCTTTCCCCGTGGCCCGCAAAAATTGTTCCGGTTTGCCGCGGCGGTGCTCGCAACCGGTGCGGCGTGATCAAAATCATCAACTCGGTGTCCGTCAGATTGGTGGCACGGGATCCAAACAGATAGCCGATGCCGGGCAGCGTCGCAAGGCCAGGCAGTCCCGTAATCGCGCGGGTTTCTTCTCGGTCTGCCAAGCCGCCAATAAGCGTTGGCTGGTCGTCCTTTACGCGAATCGTTTGCGTCAGTGTGCGGTTCGAAATCACCGGTATGCCATTCACGCTAGTGCCGGCCAGCGAGCGGATTTCGAACTCCAGAGCAAGCGTTACCTGGTTGTTGGGATGTAGCGAAGGCGTGGCCTTGATCTTCAGCCCGATGTCCATGAATTCCGCGCCGGGATACGGTGTCTCTCCAGTGCCGCTGCCATTTGCCGCCAGCGCCGAAGAATCTTGCACGATACTCACGATTCCCTGGCCGGCCGTTGATCCCTGAGCCACAAACGCTACGTCAGGAAGCCCACTGCTGGTCAATATATCCACGATCAAATTGCCGGGACTAGCCGGAACGTTCAGTTCGACTCCGGTTTGAAATAATCCGCTGCCCAGACCGATAAACACACTCAACGTGCTGGCGCCCTTGTTGGTCACCACAATGTCCGGTGACGCCCCGTTCGCAAAATTTCCGATCGCCACACTCGCCGGAGTTGCCGCAGTTGCCAGCGTTGGCGCCGCGGTGAAGGTTCCGTTGATCGAGGTGCTCCCTAATAAAATCGAAAGGGTGTTGTCTCCTTGGTTCACTACCGCAAGGTCGCCCACACCGTCCGCGTTCAAGTCGGCGGTCGCAATGGCCACTGGCGAATTTCCCACCGCGATGGGCGACCCCGTCGCTTCGGTGAGCGTAATATTTTGGTTCTGATCGATGGTGTCCAGCAGAATGGAAACATTTCCGGAGGTCTGATTCACTACCGCCAGATCCGTGGTGTCACCTTGCCGGAACGTGCCCGAGACCATCGCTACCGGCCCCGTTTCCGCTACTCCAGCCCTGTTTAACAGGAACGGAGACGCCGGAAATTGTGTAAACGTTCCATCGCCCGTGCCGCGGAAAACAGAAATCGAATTATCAGCTTCATTTGTGACCGCGAAATCCAGAATGCCGTCTCCGTTGAAATCCGCCACGATAATGGAGCTGGGATTTTTTCCCACTGCGATGGGCGAGCCCGGCGCTTCGGTGAAGGTTCCATTGGGCAAGCCAGTGGTGGCGTCCACGTTGCCCAGCAAAACAGAAACGTTATTTGACGTGGAGTTTACCAGCAGCACATCGTAAGGTTGCGCCGTCGTATATTTAGTGCTGTCCGTGCGAAGCACGCCCGTCCCGATCGCTACTTGGCCGGTCTCGTTCGAACCCAACGTGATCGGCGCCGGGGTCACTTGAACAAAATTGCCGTTATCCTGGTTCTGCAGAATCGTAAAAGTATTTGTCCCGGCGCTGTTAAAAACCACCGCCAGGTCATGCAGGGTTCCACCCGTGAAAGGCGCGGACACCAGGGCGGTCGGATTACTTCCCACCGCGAAATTGGTTTCTGGAAACGTCACCGCACCGGTTGTGGGCGTTAAACTTCCGCCGGTGCCCAGGCTGTTCGATAACAACGACAACGTAACGGGATAGCGGTCCCCCACGAAAAACGTCGCCGGTTTTCCCTCTTGTGCGCGTAGCAACACTTCCTGACCGCTTTGCACCAGCGAGAGCGAGTCTGCGAAATTTACCGTCGTCGTGGGCATGGTCAGCAGAAAAGTCGAAAGGCCGCCCCCTACTAACGCAAACGCCGGTATGCTCGAAAAGCCCTGGCCGGAAAATATGCTTTGCGCATTGGTCAATAAATTGGCCAAGTCCGTGGAAGCCGCCAGGGACTTCACATCGTTCGGCGTCAGCAAAATCAGTGACGCCGACGATGGCGGAGTGATTCCCAGATTCTTCATCGCTCCGCGGTCCATTTCCAGTAGTTCGATATCCAGCAACACTTCGCCGCGTGCTTTCTCCACTTCCTGAATAAGCTTCTCCGCGACCTCCAGCTTTTCCGGCGTGTCTCGCATGGTGATGGTGCGGCTGCGTGTATCCAGTTCGATATGTGTTGTGCCCGTGATGTCGCGCAGCACGCGCAACAGTTCGGTCATTTCGTCAGGCGCCACTGCCGCCGGCAGCGGAAACGCCGCTTCCGCCTCCGGTGCGTACTCTTTTCGTTTCTCGGGGCTATCCGGCGTCACGAAAATAAGCGTCGGGCTCAACGCGCGCCAGAATGTACCTGTCTGCGCTCCCAACAACGTCATCGCGGTATAAAAGTCAACATCCTGCACTCGCAGCCGCACAGGCCGTCCGGTCACGTCAGGATCAAAGGAAGCCTTGATCCCAAATCGCAACGCCAGTTCTTCATACACCGATCTGGTTTCCCCACGCAGATCCAGATCTTGTTTTCCGCTTTTCGGTTGCAGCTTGGGCAACCCGGTGATTTCCAGTTGCTCCTTGGTCGGCGGCTCGTCTTTCATGGAGTTCATCTGCGTCAGCCGCTCCGCCACCATCGCATCTCCGGGATCGATCCGCAGTGCCTTGGCCAGTTCATCCGTGGCAAACTCCATGCGCCCTTCGACGGCCGCTTTTTCCGCCGCCGCTACGTGCATGCGCACGATTTGCGAGCGCACTGCCGTTTCTTTTTCGACGTATCCTTCGTCTTTTGGCGCAAAGTGCACAGCTTCCTGGTAATAGAGCAGCGCCTCCTCTAAGTGACCTGCTTCTGCCGCGCGGTCGCCGTGCTCGGCGGCTTTCAGCGCGCGCTTCAGATCGACATGTACAGGAAAGGATTTTTCACCCTTGGCCACCGTGGCCTCTTCTTGTGCTGCAGCCCATGCCGAGGCGGACCCAGGGTCCGCGCCAAGGCCCTTCCCATAGCTCGGCCCCGCGAAGACCAGCGCACACAGAGATGTGCAGGCAATGAAGCGCTTTGTGACCCAGATCATAGTAAAGGCGTACTCACTCATTCTACCGTGACGTAACTGTCGGAGCGCGCTCGGCTTGACGCTTTATTGGCGCGAGCGTACACTTATTTGTAGTTGCAAATCATTCACAACTGGAGACCCGTTGCTTTCGGCTTTCCTCATCGCTCTCCGTGAAGGTGTCGAAGCCTCTCTGGTCGTCGGCATCATTCTCGTCTACTTATCCCGCACCGGCCGTGCTCATCTCGCTCGTTTCGTGTGGTTTGGCGTCGCCGCTGCTGCCGCGCTAAGCCTTGCGGTCGCTATCGCCCTCCAGAACTGGCACATCAACGAAGACGGCTTCGAGGGCCTGCTTATGCTGGTCGCCGCCTTCTTCGTCGTTACGATGATCATTTGGATGAACCGCGTTGCGCGCCATTTGAAAAAGGACATCGAGCAGAAAGTCGAAGCGTACGCTGCGCGTGCCGGCCAGGCCGCCGGATGGGGCATATTTCTCTTCGTTTTCCTGATGGTAGTGCGAGAAGGTGCGGAATTGGCACTGATTCTCCGTGCTGTTGAGTTATCCAGCGCGGGCCTACAAACGTGGATTGGCACCGTTGTCGGCATTGCCGCTGCTGTCGCGGTTGGTCTATTCTTCTTCAAAGGCACCCTGCGCGTTCCCCTGCATCGTTTCTTTGCGGTTACCAGCGGAATCCTCATGCTGGTGGCTTTTCAGTTGGCCCTGACCGGCATGCATGAATTGAGCGAGTCCCAGTGGCTTCCATCCAGCAAGACCGAAATGGCCATTATCGGCCCGGTGGTCCGCAACGAACTGTTCTTTTTCGTTTTGATTTTTGGCGCCGCGGCGCTGCTGGTGCTCCGCGAATGGCAAAGCGCCTCGCACGACAAGAGTTCCAAACAAGCTGCCGGCGAAGCGGAAAAGCGGCTCCTCGAATCCCAGAATCGCCGTCAACGCACGTGGATGATCGCTGCCGCCACCGCTTGTCTCGTAGTGATCCTTGTCCTGACCGCCGATTTCATCTACGCGCGCGCGAATTCTGCTCCTCCCTCGGCCACGCCGGTCTCCGCTGTCGGCCACGAGGTGCATATCCCTCTGTCGCAAGTTCAGGACGACAAGCTTCATCTCTTCACCGTTAACCTCGGAGAGCAGTCGCTGCGCTTCATGATTATCAAGAAGCCCAACGGTTACGGCACCGCGTTGGATGCATGCCGTATCTGTGGCGCCGAAGGTTATCGCCAGGATGGACAGAACGTCATTTGCCGTCACTGTGGCTCTGCCATCTACGTGCCCTCCATTGGCGAACAGGGCGGTTGCAATCCCATTGATGTTGCGTCCCGCATTGATGGCGGCGACATCGTGATCGACCTCGCCAGCCTTGGGAAAGCCGCGCAAGAGGTTCCGCGCTAGCGGGCGGCTCAACTCCTCCTATGTTTCTCCGCCTCGTCGCCGATTCCGTTGGACGCCGCCCTCGCCGCAAGCTGCTTACAGGCGCGGCGCTGGCTCTCGGCATGGCCGTGGTCACCGCCGCTTTTAGTGTTTCGCTCGACATCGGCGACCGCCTGGCCCACGAATTTCGCGCACTCGGAGCTAACCTTCTCATCACACCGCAGGCTGATTCTCTTCCTCTCGAAATTGGCGGCGTAGACTACCGGCCGGTCGGTGCGGGCTCGTATCTTCCCGAAGCCGACCTCGGCAAACTCAAAACGATTTTCTGGCGAAACAATATCGTGGGCTTCGCGCCCGTGATGGAAGTTCCCGTCAAGGTTTCAACATCGCCCGCCAATATCACGCTGATCGGGACCTGGGCGCGTCATTCCCTGCAACTTCCCGACGGCCGAACCTACGTTACCGGCATCGAGCAAACCAATTCGTGGTGGCACGTCGATGGTCGCTGGTTCGCCGATGGCGCGCAGGAATGCCTCCTCGGCAAATCACTGGCGGCGCGCTCGAACGTCCAACCCGGCGACGCCCTGCGCATCCGTTCGGGGAATCGCAATATGACTCTGACGGTCACCGGAATTCTCTCGAGCGGCGGGCCGGAAGATGATGCCATCGTTGCATCTTTGCAAATCGCCCAGCAACTCGCGGACAAGTCCGGCCAGTACCGCCGCCTCTACGTTAGCGCTCTCACCAAACCCGAGGATGATTTCGCGCGCCGCAATCCATCCTCCATGAACGCCGCGGATCTCGAGCGCTGGTCTTGCAGTCCCTACGCCTCCTCGATCGCGTATCAAATCAAGCAGGTGTTGCCCGGTGTCGACGCACATGTAATTCGACGCGTGGCCGAAGGGGAAGGGAGCATCCTCACCCGCGTTCGTACCTTGCTCTGGCTGGCCTCTTTCGCTGCGTTGCTGGCTGCCGCGCTCGCCGTTGGTGCCTCTTCCGCCGCCGCCGTGATCGAATGCCGCTCTGAGATAGCCCTGATGAAAGCCATCGGTGCCGGTTCCGGCACTATCGGTTCACTTCTTGCCGCGGAACAGCTCTTGCTGGCGTTTGTCGGCGGTGCCGTTGGTTATGCGCTGGGCATCATTCTCGCGCGCATCCTTGGCGAGAGGATTTTCGGCGTAGCACCCGAGCCTTCCATCCTCGTCTTCATCATCATTTTGGGATTTGCCGCGCTCGTTACTCTGCTGGGCAGCGCCATACCCTTGCGTCGCGCCTCGCGCTACGAGCCGGCCCCCATTCTGCGAGGCGAATAAAATGCCTGATCGCAAAATGTTCTGGCGCATCGTGCGTCGTCTCTTCGCAGCCCAGCGCGGCCGCCTGCTTGTAATTCTGCTAGCGTTAGCGGCAGGCGCTGCTCTCACCGCTGCGCTCTTGAATCTGCAAGTCGATGCCAAAAGCCGCCTCTCGAGAGAGTTCCGCGCTTTCGGTACCAACGTAGTTGTTGCTCCACGCGAGACCGCCACTCTGGACCAAGATGTCGCCCGGCAAGTGCGCGATTTTCCGCCCCCACCTAACTCCTCCGCTGTCTCCGATCTCTACCTGATCGCGGACGTTTCTTCCGCGGCATCTCCTCAACCAGTCAAAGCCGTGATTGCGGGCGCGCATGTCGAAATTCAGGGTGCTACAAAAGCATTCGTCGTAGTCGTGCCCTCGAACGGTGAACCTCTACAATCCGTAAAGCTCTGCTTTGTGGGTTCCAAGGCTGCGCAGCAACTGCGTCTGCAATCTGGCGATCAAATGCTGTTGAAGTATTCCGGCAGGGAAGAAGCGTGCCGCGCCGCTCTTACGTCCGCACTTGGTGATGAAACGGACAACCAGATCCGAATCGATCTCAGCACTGCCCAACATCTCGCCAATTTACCCGGCAGGATCAGTCTTATTCGGTTAACTGTGTCCGGCACCCCGCGCGAGATTCAGAATTACATCACGCTACTTACGCAGAAAATTCCCAACGCCGACGTCCACGGATTGCGGCAGTTCACCGAAGCCGAATCCAGAATTTATGGCCGCATCAGCGGACTGCTAACCGCCACCACGATTCTCGTTTTGGTTCTCACCTCGCTTTGCGTCATGGCTGCAATGACCAACGTCGCCATGGAGCGCAAAAACGACGTGGGTTTGATGAAGGCCATCGGTGGCGCCACTCGACGCGTCTTACGTTTGTTTCTCGCCGAAGCCGCGTTGCTGGGCCTTGCCGGCGGCGTCTTGGGTGCCGCTGCCGGACTTTTCTTTTCCATCTGGCTTGGCAAAACCGTGTTTGGTGTGGCAGCGCGCCCGCGATTGATTGTGTATCCTGTTTCTGTGGCTCTCACGATCATCGTGGCTATCGTCAGTTCCTATCCGCTTCGCCGTCTCGGCAATATTTCTCCCGCTTCGGTATTCAGGGGGGAGGCGTGAGCGCACCCGATTCTGCTTCGCCCCAAGTCATTGTTGATTCGCTAGTCAAACAATACGGCGCTTTGCGCGCCCTCGATGAGGTGAGTTTCAGCGTACAGGCTGGCGAGTGGGTGGCCCTGATGGGCCCGTCCGGTTCTGGCAAAACCACTTTGATCAATATTCTTGGCGGCCTCGACACGCTCACTTCCGGCCGCGTCCTCGTCGACAGTATCGACCTGGCTAAACGCAGCGAGAGCCAGTTGGTCCGCTACCGCTCGGAAAAAGTGGGCTTCGTCTTCCAGCAGTTTCACCTGGTTCCGTATCTTTCCGCTCTGGAAAACGTGATGCTCGCGCAATACTTTCACAGCGTTACCGACGAAAGCGAAGCCGAACAAGCGCTAAAGCGTGTCGGCCTCGGCGATCGTCTCACCCATCTTCCCGCGCAATTGTCGGGCGGCGAACAACAACGCGTGGCCATCGCCCGTGCCCTGATTAATCAGCCCAAAATAATTCTTGCCGATGAGCCCACCGGAAATCTCGACGAAGCCAACGAAGCCGTCGTCATCGACCTTCTTCGCGCGCTGCACAATGCCGGTCACACCATTCTGATGGTCACCCACGATCCCGATATCGCGCGCCAAGCCGACCGCCGCATCGAGCTGGCTCATGGGCGGCTCAGCCTCGACACTATTCAACTGGCCTCCGGTGTTTCTCTCGACGATGAGATTCGCTTCGATCATCTGCTCGAGCGCATCTGGATTTGCGGCGAAGAGGGAACCAGTCCGCAGTTGGACAGCATCCAGGCTACCGAAGCTCAAGACCGCGATTCCACTCGCACGCTTGGCCGCATGGCCGATCTCAAACTCGTGGAGGTGCGCGAAACGAATGTGCACCTGACCGAAACCGGCAGCCGCCGCGCTCGCGATGTGGTCCGCCGCCATCGCCTTGCCGAGCGCCTCTTTAAAGACACTTTTTCCATCGATGATTCCGAAGCTCACACGCAAGCCTGCAAATTCGAACACATCATCAGCCCGGAGCTCGACCAGCGCATCTGCACTTTCCTGGGCCATCCGAAGACTTGCCCCCACGGCAACCCCATCCCGCCGGGAGATTGTTGCGGCAACAACGGCAAAGTCAGCAGTTCCTAGTTTTCCTTATGCCCATTCCCGTCGACCAACGTAAGAAGCCCGTAGCCATCAAGATTCACGTCTCCAGCGGCGCTGGGGTCGACATCACCTGGGCCGATAACCACACCAGCCACTACGATTTCTCCTATCTTCGCGAAGAATGTCCCTGCGCCACCTGCAATGAAAAGCGCGACCAGGAAGAGCAGCACAAACACTTGGGATCAAAAACTCCCATGCTCTCGTCCCCGGCCCTGCCCATGTTCAAACCTAAACTTCGAGCTCAATCGGCCACTCAAGTCGGCAACTATGCCGTACAGATTAATTTCAACGACGGGCACAACACCGGTATCTTCAGCTACGACTATCTCCGCAGCGTTTGTCCTTGTCCTGAATGCGCCTCCGCATTTCGTAATTCCGCTACATAATCGATTTTCCCGTTGTTCAATTCTCTGGCGTCAACTAGACTTCACCAGCAAAAAGTGCGACGATTTTAGTCTCGGGTAAATCGATATCCATTCATGAGTACGATTTCTCAAAGCCCCGCTGCGCCTGGCAGCCGGGGATCAGGTGTTCCGCGTGTCATCGTTGCCACCACCGCCTTACTGACGTTCATCTCTTTTTGGCGCGCTGCCGCTATCGTACTGAACGACCTGGCCTCTTCCGCCTACTACGCGGGCGGTGAAGCCGAAGGCTACATCGGTAAGACCGCTCCCTGGTTCATCCTCGCCATTATGATTTTTTCGTACGCCGTGCGCGCGGTGTACGTCGAAAGCTGCAGCATGTTCGTCCGCGGGGGCGTTTATCGTGCCGTTAAAAGCGCGTTAGGCGGCACGCTCGCCAAATTCAGCGTCTCCGCCTTGATGTTCGACTACGTTCTAACCGGTCCGATCAGCGGTGTCGCCGCCGGTCAATATCTCGCGGGCTTGATCAGCGAACTACTTCAGTACATGCATTTGAGTGGGCCCTTGTCCACGGGGTACACCAGCCTGATCTCCGCAGGTTTTGCCGTGGTCGTCACGGTGTACTTCTGGTGGGAAAACACCAAGGGCGTCTCCGAATCCAGCGAAAAAGCTTTGCACATCATGAAGCTGGTTACCGTGATGGTGGTGATGCTGATCGCCTGGTGTACCTACACGGTGATCGTTCGTCATTCGGCGCTCCCTCCCTGGCCCCATCCGCGCAATCTGCGGCTGGGACCCAGCGCTCTCGGTTGGCTTGCTCACAGCAGTCTTCCTCACATGTTTGGCATCATCGCTATTTTCATCGCACTCGGCCATTCTGTATTGGCCATGAGCGGAGAAGAATCTCTCGCCCAGGTCTATCGAGAAATCGAAAGCCCCAAGCTCCAGAACCTTCGCAAAGCCGGCCTGGTAATTTTCATTTACAGCCTGGTCTTCACCTCGCTGGTTTCGTTTTTCGCGGTGATGATTATTCCCGATGATGTGCGCCAGGGCTTTCTTGAGAACTTAATCGGCGGTTTGGCCATGAGTCTGGAAGGACCGTTCTTCATCCGCCTGGTATTTCACGGATTCGTGGTCGTGGTGGGCACGCTGATCCTTGCCGGCGCGGTGAATACCGCCATCGTAGGCTCCAACGGTGTCTTGAATCGCGTTTCCGAAGACGGCGTCCTTAGCGACTGGTTTCGTCAGCCCCATCCGCGTTTCGGAACGAGCTATCGCATTATCAACATCGTCGTTTTTCTTCAAATCGTCACCATCATCATCAGCCGCGGCGATGTCACCTTCCTCGCTAACCTGTACGCCTTCGGCGTGATCTGGAGTTTCGCGATGAACGGTCTGGCCGTGTTCGTTCTTCGTTACACCCGTCCTGGCCAGCGCGAATTTCAAGTCCCGTTGAATTTTCACATCAACGGGGTACAGATTCCCGTAGGCCTCGGCCTCATCACCCTGACGTTATTTTTGATCGCCGTCGTCAACCTGTTCACCAAGCCTGTCGCCACGGTCGCGGGTGGTGCTTTTTCTGTCTTGCTCTATATCGTATTCACCATTTCCGAACGTCGTGGCCATCGTGGCGGCGCTGCGCACGTGGAAATGGACCAGTTCAATCTCGCTCTGGCAGGTGAATTGACTCCCGAAGGTGTCGGCGCCCGCCCGGGAAATATATTGGTCCCCGTCAGCAATCACTACGCGCTCTACCACCTCGGTAACGTCCTCGACCGCATCAAGCCGGGACGGCGCGACATTGTCGTTCTTCACATTCGTTTGCTGCGCCGTTCCGCTTCCGGCGAAAATGAACTGGAAGCTGACCAGCTTTTTGGCAGTATCGAACAACATCTCTTTTCTCAGGCCTTGTCCATGGCCGAGAAAAGAGGCAAGTCCATTCGTCTGGCCGTGGTGGCCGCCAACGATCTATGGGATGGCATTCTGCGCGCCGCTACCGCGCTTAAATCCAGCACCATCGTGTTGGGGCATTCCGCCAAGGAAACCACCGAAGAGCAGGCGCGCCAGATCGGGGATGGCTGGGAACAGCTGGGAGATCAAAAATCGCAGTTCAATCTGGAGATCCACCTCGCCAACGGCGACAAGGTTTACAAAGTCCTTGGTCCCCACGCGCCGAATCTAACTGGTAATGAAGTCAATCTCCTGCATCGCCTGTGGCTGCGTTTCAGCGAGGTCCTGGCGCCACAGGAATTGCACCACCACGACGTTGTCCACTTTGCCCTGGAAGAAGTTCAGAAAGAGTTGGACGACGGTCGTGAAGACGAAGTTGTCAAGCGCTTGCGCGCGCATCTTGACTCCAACCTGACCAAGCGCAAACCCGCAGAAAAAAACTGATTCGGTCGCGGTCCTTTAAATTATTGTTGATCAGAGTTTGAAACAGCCTGGTACCCCAGAGCGGCCATCTTTCCGTCTGGGGATTTCGCATATGCCAGCATTAAGCTTTCGCCGTCCCGCCGCGAAGTTTAGAGTTACGCCACCAGTTGTGAGGTGCACTGCGGGCAGCGTTTGGCCGCCAGCGGGATCGTCATCGCGCATTGCGGGCACTCCTTCGTTGTCGTCGCCTTAGTCGGCTCAGGTCTCTTGGTCCAGCGGTTCACCTGCTGCACCAGCAAAAATACCGCCAGTGCCACAATCAGGAAGTTGATAATTGTATTCAGGAACAGTCCGTAATTTACGGTGGGCGCTCCGGCGGCCTTGGCCAACGCCAGGCTGTCGTAATGATTTCCATTCAGGCTGATGAACAGGCTGGAGAAATCCACTCTGCCCACCAACCGTCCGATCGGGGGCATCAGCATGTCGTCCACCAGCGATGCCACTACTTTTCCGAACGCCGCGCCAATAATGACGCCTACCGCCAGGTCCAGCACGTTGCCGCGCATTGCAAACGTCTTAAACTCTTTAAACATTTTCGTTCCTCTCCGTCCCGCGCAGACTTCGCTCTACCCTGCGAGCTGCTTTTTCCTTGCTGTATCGGGGCGTAAGAGTAACACCAAATCCACAAATCCGCGTGCCGCTAACAATAATCCTGCGCACGCCAGCAGCGGCCCTACCCAACGGAACGGCACCCGGGAAATGGCCAACAGCACGATTCCCAGAAGCGTCAAAGAAACGCCGCGCGTGTAATCTTCCGGCCGTGGAGGTTTGCTCCCGGGTTTCCTATAAACTCCTCGCACGCCCCACAAAATCAACGCCACGCTCAGGATCAGCCACGTCAAACTATGCCGGTTGAAAAAGATGTGCCCCGTGACCCCCAGCCACACCACCAGAAGACCCAGCAGCACAAATACAATTTCGATCACCATGCGAAGGAGCCGCTCTGGAGTGAGCATCGGGGTTCACCACGTCAAAGGTAGGACAAATTAAAGAACAATCAAAAGAGTCCAACAAAATTAGAGCCCAGCGTTATCGTTTCGTGCGAGGCTCGTGTAAATCAAGCCGTGTCTCCCGGTCGTTAGCGGGGCAGCCACCTCCCCAAACCTCTCTCTTTCAAACCCGCTCGATGCGCACCTTGTTCAGCGTAATGGGCGTTCTCGGCTTGTCGCCGGCATCACGCGGTGCATTGGAAATCTTGTCCGCGACGTCCTGGCCTTCCACCACTTCGCCAAAAATGGTGTGCTTGTTATCCAGCCAGGGCGTAGCCGCCACGGTAATGAAAAACTGGCTGCCGTTCGTCCCCGGTCCGGCGTTGGCCATCGATAGCTTTCCGCCTTTCGAATGCTTGAGCGAAGGATGAAACTCATCCGCGAACTTATAGCCGGGTCCCCCGCGTCCCGTGCCTTCCGGGCATCCGCCCTGAATCATGAATTGTGGAATCACGCGATGAAAATTCAGCCCGTCGTAGAAGTTCCGCTTTTCTTTCTTGCCCGTTTTTTCGTTGGTGAATTCCTTGGTTCCCTCGGCCAGCCCCACAAAATTTTCCACCGTTTTTGGCGCCTCTTTTTCCAGCAGCCGAATCACAATATTGCCCTGCGAAGTCTCGAAAATCGCGTACGTTCCTGCTTCTCTGCTCATCAGTTTTTTTCTCCCAAGTACTCATTTATCGTACACGACCCACACTCGCCCACGCCACCCGGCCGCGCGACTCGATCGAGCAAGGCGCCCATTTGCGAGCGCGAACCGCGCCACTAGCGCCTACCAGCCTTTTTGCTTCCTCAATTCCGTAATGTGCGCCGTGTGATGTCTTCCGTGCCATTCATAAACATATAGCAACCAATCCACGGTCCGCTCGCCATGATCCGGATGCACCAATTTTCGTGCGAAATCCTCCGCTTTCAGCGACCGCCACAATCGGTCCCATCGCTCGTGTAATGAATCCAGCAGCACCTGCGACGCCTCAATTGGCCCCGATTTAGCGTCCACCAGTTCCGCCCAGGTCGCCTCGTCGTACGGCTTGATTGTCGGCCTATCCTCAGTTAACGCCAGCTTTAACCTGACATATGCATTCATGTGGCTATCCGGCACATGATGCACCACCTGCCTCACCGTCCATCCGCCTTCACGGTAAGGAGTATCCAGTTGCATCTCACTCAACCCTTTCACCGCCTCACGCAAATGGCGCGGCGTGCGCGCTATCGTCTCAATCGCCTCCCGCCGTTTTGCCGGCGTAACCTCTTTCGGCATTTCCATTTTTCCGACCGGGTATCTCGGATCCATTTGTCGCCCTCCTTTTCAGTCAATCTGCAACAGTACAGTAGCTTCCGGTACAATAAACCAACGTCTTTACCGCATTGTATCCGCCAGGCACGTGCGAGAATCAAATACCAGGAGCACTCTTAATGTATAACGTGGTCATCATCGGCAGCGGCTGCGCGGGCCTGACCGCCGCCATCTACGCCGCACGTGCCAATTTAAAGCCTCTCGTGATTGACGGCCACGAACCTGGGGGACAGCTGACTCTCACCACGATGGTTGAGAATTTCCCAGGCTTTCCCGACGGCATCCTGGGCCACGAGCTCATCGAAAACATGCGCCAACAAGCGCAAAAATTTGGGACCGAATTTAAGGCCGGTGTCGTCACCGAAGTTGATCTCAGCAAACGTCCCTTCAAAGTCACCGCCGGCAACGATAGCTATGAAGCCAAGACACTCATCGTAGCCGCTGGCGCCTCCGCGCGCATGCTGGGCCTTCCCGAAGAGCGCGGCCTGCTCGGCAATGGCGTCTCTACATGCGCCACCTGTGACGGTTTCTTCTTCCGCGGCAAAGCCATCGCGGTGGTAGGCGGAGGCGACACCGCCATGGAAGAGGCCAACTTTCTTACGCGCTACGCCACGCGCGTCTACCTCATCCACCGCCGTAACGAATTCCGCGCCTCCAAGATCATGATTGACCGTGTAAAAGCTAACGAAAAAATCGAGTTCGTCACTCCGGCGGTTGTGGAGGAAATTCTCGCCGACAAAAGCGGTGTGGAGCGCGTTCGTCTCCGCAATCCGGAAAACAACGAAAAACGCGAACTCGAAGTACACGGTGTTTTCGTGGCCATCGGCCACGATCCCAATACGGCTGCCTTCAAAGGCCAACTCGAGACCGACGCCAACGGCTACCTTCTCGCCACCAACGGCAGCAAAACGAGCATTCCCGGCGTTTTCGTCGCCGGCGATGTGCAGGATCATCGCTACCGCCAGGCCGTTACCGCTGCGGGCTCCGGCTGTATGGCCGCCATCGACGCCGAAAAGTTTCTGGAAGAGCACCACGACTGAGCCCAACACTAGTTTCCACCATGTTGCGCTGCCATAATTAGTCCGCATGCTCCGCGCGACGCTCCTCAAGCTTTCTCAAAGCAAATCGTTCGCGCATTGGGTCACCTCCAACGACCGCACCCGCCGCATGGCTCACCGGTTTGTTCCGGGTGAAACGCTCGACGAAGCCATCGCCGCCGCTCGCGCCTGCAATCATCAGGGCATGCTGGTGAGCCTCGATTACCTGGGCGAAAACGTTTCTTCCCCCGCCGACGCGCAGCGCGCCCGCGACGCCTACCTGCAAATCTTCGAACGCATCGTAAAGGAAAATCTTCAGGCCAACGTTTCCTGCAAGTTGACGCAGCTTGGCCTGGACCTCAGCGTGGAATTTTGCGAAGGCCTGGTTTATTCCATCGTGGAGCGCGCCGCCAGTTATGAAAATTTCCTGCGCGTGGATATGGAAGGTTCGGTCTACACCCAACGCACCGTCGAACTGGTAAAGCGGGTGCGCGCGCGAAATCCCGCGGTCGGCGCAGTAATTCAATCCTATCTATATCGAAGCGCCGGAGATGTCGCCGATCTTCTCGCCTATGGCTGCCGCATGCGTCTTTGCAAAGGCGCCTACAAAGAGCCACCCGAAGTAGCCTTTCCCAAGAAGCGGGATGTCGACGCGAGTTACGTCAAGTTGATGTGTATGTTGTTGCCTAGTGGCATCTATCACGGCATCGCCACCCATGATCCCGCGATGATCGGGGCCACCATTCGTTTCGCCGCGGCCAATAAAATTCCCAAGGATGCTTTCGAATTTCAAATGCTCTACGGCGTGCGCACCGATCTACAGCGCCGCCTGGTGAACGATGGCTATCGGCTTCGCATTTACATTCCCTATGGCCGCGACTGGTTCCCCTACTTCATGCGACGCCTGGCCGAGCGTCCCGCTAACGTAGCCTTTTTCGTCCGCAATTTGCTTCGCCACTAATTGCCCTGGCTTCGCGGTGCGCCGTTTTTAACTACAACTTCCGGCAAACGGTCACTCCATCGCGCAGCGGAATCAAAACCGAAAACAATTCTTTGGACTCATGCACCATCCGGTTCAGTTCCTGTACCCCGCGCGTATCTGCATCGTCCGCGGCAGCCTCTCGCGCAGCTTTTCCTGACCACAAGGTATTGTCCGTGATGAACAGCCCGCCCCGCCGCAATCTCGGCAATGCCACTCGCGCCGCCTCGGGATACTCCCGTTTAAAAATATCGTTGAAAATCAGGTCAAACTCGCCGGTGGTCTTCTTCAGCAGCGTCAGAGCATCGCCAGTTTCCACATGCACGGAATTGGCTACGCCTGCCCGTTCAAGATAAGCCGTAGCGCGTTTGGCATTTTCCGGATCGCTGTCTGTATAGGTAACCTCCGCCCCCGGCCCCGCCGCCCTCGCCAGCCATACCGTGGAATAACCAATCGCCGAGCCCAGTTCAAAGATGCGCTTCGCCCCTGAGATCTGCACCAGCAAAGACAGCATGCGCGCCACTGCGGGCCCGATAATTGGCACGCTGTGTTCCGCGGCATACTCTTCCATCTCGCTGATCACGCTGTCGCGCGGCGGCAACAGCTCGTAAAGATATTCCTCCACGTCCTCCTGCATGAATCCGCTGCGTAAATTCTTCGGCAGTTTCACAAGCTTTCTCCTGGTTTCAGCGCGTGGATCTCTAACCCAGCAATGTCTTTGCTTTCTGCTCGCAGCGCTTCCGGTGTTCCGGTCAACACCGGAAACGTCCCGTAGTGCATCGGTATCACGTGCTTCACGCCCAGAAGCCGTATGGCTTGCGCCGCTTCTCGTGGTCCCATCGTGAAGTTGTCTCCAATCGGTAAGCACGCGATGTCCGGTTTATACAATTCCCCAATCAGCTTCATGTCCCCGAACACGGTTGTGTCGCCCGCGTGAAATAATGTCAGCCCACCGGGCATCCGCACGACAAAAGATCCCGGCTCGCCTCCATAAATCAACTTACCCTTTTCTTCGATGGAGTTGGAATGAAACGCATGCGACAGCGTCACTTCAAATTCTCCCACCCGTAGTGTTCCACCTTTGCCCATCGGTTTTACCTGATCGCCGAACCCATGCTCGCCGATCCAATGAGCGGTCTCAAAAATCGCCACGATCTTCGGCTTGTGCTCTTTTGCCAGCGACAACAAATCCCCGAAGTGATCGCTGTGCGCGTGCGTCAGAAATATAGCGTCCAGCCTTTTCATCTTCTTTAGTTCGTCCGGACATTTCGGATTCGTAGTTACCCACGAATCCAGCAGCGCCACTTCTCCGGCTCGTGTCGTCAGCGAAAAAGTGCTGTGCCCAAAAAATGTAATCTTATTGCCCTTCATATCCAGCATCGGATTTCTCCAGGTAGGTTTTTGACGCTTAACAACAAACTCGAAGAACGTTTGTAACAAGCGCGAACCGGGTGTTTTGCATGCGGAATTCACGTGCGGTGATCGGCAAGTTGAAGCCGCACTCTCGAAGCTAATGAAAAATCACTTCGCCGCTGCAGCCTCACCGCCAGAACTCAACACCATACGTATCGCCGCTTCATACGTATCGCGGTTGTTCTCACCCAGTAAGTGCCCGATCTGCCGGCCATCTTTCGCATAGAAAAACGAAGCCGGAATCGCGCCATTCCATCCCGGCAGCACCACGCCCACAAATGCAGACTCCTCACCCTTTTTCTTGCGGTAATTCGGAAACACTGGCTTATATCGCGCCATAAAGCGCCGCATCAAAATCAGGTCCCCATCATCGTCCAGGTTTACGCCGACCACATGCAGCCCCTTGGGCGCATATTCCTTGGCCAATTCGTTCAACATTGGATATTCATCCCGGCACGGTTCGCACCACGTGGCCCAGAAGGTTACCAGCAACGGTTTACCATGGTAACTGTCGAGCAGCTTCTGGTATCCCTGAGCGTCGATAATCTCGGGGTCGTGCGCCGGTTGAGGTTTACTCACCTGCCGCCCGGCCAGCGTCACCGCTACCACACCCAAGCATGCCACCAACGCCATCGCCGCCATTCTTCTGATCATGAGTTTTCCATCCATCTCGTAATCGCGCAGTTTCGCCAAAAGTTGAGAATCTGAATCGCGTTAACGTACAATGTCTGTGCGTCTTCGCCTACGCGTCCCTAGGTCGCTATTCCCTTTATTTGACGCACGCGCGGCTCGCCCGTAGTACTGCTCAAAGGAGATTTTGCAATGGCTTATGTAATCGCCGAACCATGCACCGGAACTAAGGATACCGCGTGCGTGGACGTTTGCCCTGTGGATTGCATCCACCCGCGAAAGGACGAACCCGGCTTCGAAGGCGTGCCCCAACTTTATATCAATCCCGTGGAGTGCATCGATTGCGGCGCCTGTGTTCCAGTCTGTCCGGTTACCGCCATTTTCGCCCTTGAAGACCTGCCGGAGAAATGGCAAAGCTACACTCCCGTCAATGCCGACTTCTTTACCGCCAAATAAGATCCGATTTCCGCGCAGTAGAAGTAAAGGCACGCTGACCGCGTACCTTTTTTCGTTTAAGTTTCGATTTTGTTCGACTCCAGCGGGAGTTACACCGCGACCAGCAGATTCTGCGCGAAGGGCCACTCCTTATCGATCCACTGACCCTCGCAGCGGAAGCCCGTGTCTGCCGCCATCTCCAGGACCTCTTCCGCTTTATATTTGTGCGAGCTTTCGGTCCAGATGCTTTCCCCTTCGTTCAGCATCAGCCGCAAACCCGCGGATGGAATCTGCACCGTCTGTCGCCGCAGCGATACCAGATGCATCTCAATCCGGCGCTCCACGGCATTCCACCGTGCTTCATGCCGGAACGCAGCCAGTTCGAAATCAGCGCCTAACTCCCGGTTGATGCGCGCAAGAACGTTCAAATTAAATGCCGCCGTCACTCCCGCCGGGTCCTCGTACGCAAGAATCTGCGTCTTGACGTCTTTTTCCAGGTCTGTTCCCAACAGCAGCGCATCTCCCGGAAGCAGAACCTCGCGCACACTTCGTAGAAAATTTCGCCCCATGTCGCGATCGAAGTTGCCAATCGTGCTTCCCAGAAACAAAACCAACAGGTGATCGGACTCTTCTCGCCGGTCTGCCACCGCACGCAATCCTTCGAGGTACGGCTGCTCGTATCCAACAACGCTGACCAGTTCGATCTGCCCCATCTCCTTCTCGCACGCCGCCAGCGCGGAAGGCGAGATCTCAATGGGGTAGTAGTACGTTCTCTGGCGCTGCGACAAAGCTTCCAGAATCCAGCGCGTCTTTTTCCCGGTTCCACTGCCCAGTTCCGCAACCTGCAATGGCGACGGCAAGCGGTTCACAATTTCTCGCGCATGATTTTGCAGCAGCCGTGCATCCGCCCTCGTCAATCCGTACTCCGGCAGCACGCAAATCGCTTCGAAGAGCGCTGAGCCCAGTTCGTCGTAGAGATACTTCGACGGGAGCTCTCTCTGCCCGGGTTTCGTCAAACCCGCGCGCACTTCTTCCGCGAATTCCGTTATTTGTCGAACCGGCAAATTTTGCGTTTGGGTCGCCATGGACACGCTATCTTTCTTCAGTCTTCAACACAGCGAAACGTAGCATACACGTATGGGTAGTGCGGCTGAAACCAGTTCCTGAACGAGGGCCGCAGCATGCATGCCGCTGTGAGCGCTGACCCGCCCTTCATCACATAATGCTTCCCGTCAAAAAAATTTGCTGAGTATCCCGGATAAAATGACATCGCCTTGAAACCTGGAAACGGAGCAAACTCGGTACGCGTCCATTCCCACCCGTTGCCGACCAGCTCCTGCACTCCAAACGCGCTGGCCCCGGCCGGATACGAACCCACCGGGCACGGCTCCCACTCACGAAAATCAAAATTGCCGTGTCGCGCGTCCGGGCTTTCATTACCCCACGGATAAAACCGCTCCGTGCCCGCTGTCTTCGGGCTCCCGTAAGCCGCGCGATGAAACTGCAATTCCGTCGGCAATTTTCTGCCCAGCCAGTTCGCATACGCCGTCGCTTCCGCGTGGCTCAGATAAACCGGCCAATCCAGCGGCAAGCGCACTTCCCCAAACATACCGCGATAAATCCACAAATTTCCATCGCGCCGCCAAAACGCCGGATGCTCGACGTGTTCAGTTTCTTTCCACTGCCACGAAGCGTCATCCCACAGCCCGCGGTTCTTGTATCCGCCCGCTTCAATAAAACGCATGAAATCGCGGTTCGTTACATTATTCTTCTCGATAACAAACGCAGGCACCTGCACTTCATGCGCTTCCATCTCGTTATCCCAGCCAAACTCGTCTCCATTTTTTCGCTCGAGTCCCAGAGTTGCTTGCCCCGCGGGAATGTCAATCAGCCAGGTTTTAACCTTTGGCTTCGCCGCCTTGCGGACAATGGGCTCCCCAATTTTTTTCTCACTCGGCAAGCGGTGCAGCATGTACGCCAACGTCTCCGCGTGCATCAGTCGGTGCTCAATGGCCACTTCCAACATCGTTTTTAATTGCGGATGCCCTTCACCCGGTTTGTTCAGCACTTCTTCGACGGCCTGATCGAGTTTGTCCCTCACCCGCTGCGTGTAACTCGCAACTTCGTCGCGGCCAGGCCAGTCCGACGGCGTGTCCGTTGGCAAACCTCCACCGACGGGATCGATCCCGAAAGAAAATAACTGATCGAATGTTCGCTGGAATGGCTTTAGCCCGAAAGCTCTGTCCGCCAGCAGATTCCAATCAAACGCTTCGAGGTGCCCGACATAAAAAATAATGCGATGCCGCTCAGGAATCGGCCGGTCGTACATCGACTCGGCACGCACGATCGCGAACAATTCGTCGGTGCGCTTGCGGGCGTCCACCAATCGCGTGCTCAGATCATGTCTCTGTTGGACTGCGCTGGCTGTCCCGCCCATACTTCGCCTTTCCTGTTTAAATCAGCGTATTCGTTCTGTGTTGGATGCGCATTAATGCGAGGTTGCTATGTCCCACATTCCCGATTCACAAATGCACTATGATAGGCCGCGCGGGACGGCTGAACGCGCTATCGTGCAGACCAACAACCACTCATCAGTACCTGAACCTATCATTCGGTTCGAAGACGTGACATACAGTGTTAAAGGTAGGCCCACGCCTCTTGTCACCCAGCTCTCCATGTCGGTCAACTCCTCGGAAACACTGGTCTTACTGGGCCGCAGCGGCAGCGGCAAAACCACCCTTTTGCGCCTCATTAATCGCATGCTGATTCCTTCACAAGGACGGGTTTTGGTCGAAGGCAGAGCCACCTCGGAGTGGGATCCCATCCGGCTCCGGCGTCATATCGGGTATGTCATCCAGGACGCCGGACTATTCCCTCACTTCACCGTGGCAGAAAATGTCGGCCTGATCCCCAAGCTGGAACACTGGGATGCGGCGCGTATTAAAAGTCGCACCGATGAACTTCTCAGCCTGGTCGGACTGGAACCGGCGGAATTCGCGCAGCGCCGTCCTGCCCAGCTCTCTGGAGGTCAGCGTCAGCGCGTCGGCGTGGCGCGCGCACTAGGAGCTGACCCATCCATCCTTTTGATGGATGAGCCTTTTGGCGCGCTCGATCCCGTCACCCGCGCAGAACTCCAGCATGAATTTTCCGAGCTGGCCCGCCGGCTGGGCAAGACGATCGTTTTTGTCACCCACGATCTGCGCGAAGCTCTGATGCTCGCGACTCGCATTGTTCTGCTGCAAGCCGGTCGTATCGTCGCCAGCTCCGCACCCCAGGAGTTTCTGCAGATCGATCAACCCGAGGTGCAGGCTTTCACCGCCTCGTTGCACACCGTTCCAGGAGTCTCCGCGTGACGCCCTGGCACTTCTTTATCACACACCGCGCAGAGATCCTCGACGCCACTCTTGATCACCTCGGCCTGGTTATGATTTCCATGTTCATTGCCATCGCGATAGCCGTACCTCTCGGCATGTTCATCGTGCAGCGTCCTGCGCTGCGCACCTTCTCTCTTGGCGCCGCCAGTGTTTTTCAAACCATTCCCAGCCTCGCGCTCTTCGGCTTTCTGATTCCCATCCCGTTCATCGGCGGCATAGGCCGCCGTACGGCCATAGTCGCTCTCGTGCTTTACGCCTTGCTTCCTATCCTTCGCAATACCCACGTGGGGTTGACCAGCATCGATCCTGCAGTCCTCGAAGCGGCGGAAGCTATGGGCATGACCAACACGCAAATCCTCACGCGCGTGCGCCTGCCACTGGCACTGGGAATCATCCTTGCCGGCATTCGAACAGCAACGGTGTTGACCATCGGCATCGCTACGATCGCCGCGGCTATCGGCGCTGGCGGCCTCGGCATCTTCATCTTTCGCGGCGTAGCCATGGTCAGCGATGCCGTAATCCTTGCTGGCGCCATACCCGCCGCCCTGCTGGCCATCCTCGCTGACCTCTTTCTGGCTCTCGTCGAACGGCGCCTTCGCATCCTATAAGATTTCGCGCGCAACAAAAAAACAGTGGGTCCACGGCGCGCATGGATCCTAGGCCGATAGACACAAAACACTTCCTCCTTCCTCTTTCTCGCGACGCATGAGAAATTGAATGCGCGAATGCGCTCTCTTCTTCCCGTCCTTCTTTCCGTCGCTCTCTTCACCTCCTGCCACTCCCAGCAGAAACCGCGCATCATCATCGGCTCGAAGTTTTTCACCGAACAGGTCGTCCTCGCCGAGCTTCTCGCCCAACACATCGAAGCTCGCACCGGCATCCACGTCGAGCGCAAAACCAATCTCGGCGGTACCCTCCTCGTACACAAAGCCATGCAAGCCGGCCAAGTTGATCTCTACGTTGAATACACCGGCACAGCCCTCAACGCCGTCCTCAACGAGTCGCCCACCGGTGATTCCGCTGCGGTTTACCAGCGCGTCAAGCAGCAGTACGCCCAGCGCTTTAACTTCGCTGTCACCGAACCACTCGGTTTTGAAAATACTTTCGCCATGGTCATCCGCGGCGACGATGCCCAGCAACTCCATCTAAAGCGCACCTCTGACATTCTGCCCATCGCTGCAAAGTGGCGCGTTGGCGTCGGCTTCGAATTTCTCGAACGCTCAGACGGATTCAAAGGCTGGAGTGAACGCTATGGACTTCGCTTTGCCCAGCCCCCTAGCGTCATGGACCTAGGGCTCATCTACCGCGCGCTGCAAGTCCGCAAGGTCGATATTGTTGCCGGTAATTCAACCGACGGCGTCATCGATTCGCTCCACCTTGTGATCCTGGAAGATGATCGCCACTACTTTCCGCCTTACGACGCCGTGCCCATCGTGCGCCAGGCCACGCTCGACAAATACCCGCAACTTCGTCCCGCTCTTGCCGACCTTGGCGGTAAAATCACCGGCCCGGACATGCGTCATCTCAACTACCTGGTCGACGGCGAACAGCGCGACGTCTCCGCGGTAGTTCGCGACTTCCGCCAATCGCACAATCTGTAAGCCGCCGCGACCGCTCTTCTGGCGGCCAACTCGTCAATAGACAGGCAACAGTCAAACAGGCTCGCATTGTGCGCACGCGGAGTTAACGCTACTATCATGCGATTCGCATGCTTCGGCCCCTGATCGTTTCCATACTTCTGACTCTTCTTTATGCCGCGGGATTTCCCGCGCACACCCTCGCACAAACCGTCGAAAATTCCGTCTATGGCCCCCTCCCGGTTTTCGAATTTCATAGCGGTTTCTGGGTAAATCTTCACCACACGCTTTATGAAGAAGCGAAGTATCGAACACCGCAAAGCTCAAGGGGTGAAAGCGGCCAAGCTGCTCAAGCGCCCAAAAGCTCTCCCGACGACAAAGCCGCGGCGCGTCCAACCTTAAAGACTGCTGGCGCCAAAGCGCCCCTCACTTCCGCCGAGCAGCGTGCCTGGGACGACGCGCTGAACTATTACGCCGCGAATTACATCGACAAGGATCTTCTCTTCACCTTGGAACTCATTCTCATCAAGAATCAATTAGGAGATTTCGACGGCTGCGATGAACTGTCTGGCAGGAAAAATAAGACTTGCGACGCCGGATTGCCCGGCAATCTGACTCATGTCCTGGAGGAAGCGGCTCCGGTCTATCGCGCTCACGAATGGCCGGAACACGATCTCGCCAATCGCCGCTGGGTCATGCGCGTCGCACCGCTCGTGCGCGAACAAGGCGTGGGGTTATCGCAGCGTCTCGCGGACATCTATCAGACCAAATGGCCGAAGGATAAGATTCGCGTCGACGTGTGCGCCTATGCCAATCGTGCCGGCGCCTACACCACGCTTGATCCCTTGCGCGTCACCATATCCAGCACCGACCCGCGCAACCAAGACGTCGAGGCCCTCGAGGTTCTGTTCCACGAAGCTTCTCACGGCATTGCCGACAACGTGCAACAAGCCATCATCCGCGAATGTCATCAGCGCGAGAAAGCCATTCCTCGCGATCTCTGGCACGCCCTCATTTTCTACACCACCGGAGAAGTTATCCGCCCGGTCATTGCTGCTACCAATCCCGACGGCAGCCCCGCCGTCACCAGTGCGAGCTACACGCCTTACGCAATACGTGAAGGTATTTATCAGCGAGGCTGGGATGGCTACCTCAAACTTCTAACTCAATTCTGGCAGCCGTACCTCGACGGTCGATCTACCTACGACGATGCTATCGCCCGCATGGTCTCTGCACTATAAGATTTCGGGCCAGACTCACGTCAGGCGTTTAGATAGGTTGCGATAAACCACGTATTGCCAAACGGATCTTTCACCGTGGCTCCGCGCTCCCCATATGGTTTCAGCGAGGGCGCATCTACCCCTGTTCCGCCGGCTCGCAAAGCCGCTTCGTAACAGCTATCCACGTCCGGCACGTACATATGCAGATAGCAGGGCTTTGCCGGCGACTCGTCGCTCTCTTCGTCAATCTCAAACGTGCCGGTGCCGACTCTGATGGTCGCGTGCAGAATTTTGCCGTCATCCGACTCGGCAACGCCCAACGCCTCCGCGCCGAATGCTGTTTCCGCGAATGGAATCATCTTGTGCGCATCGCGCAGATGTAGATACGGCTGCACGCTGCGGACCCCCTCCGGACCTGGAGTCCACCCTTTGATGGTCGCGATATACCACACATTCCCGAACGGATCTTTCACACAACCTTGCCGGTCGCCTGAAGGGTGCTCGTCGGTCACGGCATAAACGGACGTCCCCCCAGCTTTCAGCGCTCGGTCGTATGTAGCGTGCGCATCGTCCACGTAAACATGAATCGCAGTGGGCCTGGCCGGGTATTGCTCGTTGGCGTCACCCAGCTCGATCAACGAATCGCCAATCCTCACCTCCGCATGCATGACCGTTCCGTCCGGTCGTGGCACACGCAAGAGTTCGTTGCCACCAAAGGTAACCTTCAGAAATTCGATAAACTTTGGTGCTCCAGCAACCAGCACGTACGGAACGATATTATTGAGACCTGGGCGCGTAAATGCCGGAGTTTTTCCCCCAGCAGCCGAAGATTTTGCTGTCCCTTCACTCATGAAGCATCTCCTATATCAAAACTTCTATCATCGAATAAGGCCGCCGACAAATCGAAACAGTGGGAAATAGTTTTCCCGTTCAACAGAGCGCAGGCGCTAGGCTTTGAGGGGTCGAATAACCACAGCGAAGGCGCTAAATCCGAGTCAGCGCCTTAAACAAGCCACCCGCGGTAAACAACTGATTGCTAACTAATAAAAACTTCATGCTCATCGGGAATCCCAAACCGCTTGGCTTAGCATCATAATCGAGTCGATAGACGAACGATGACTACGCGTCGAGTTACCCCTTGGGTTTGCTGGCTAGGTCTGGTTATCCTCCCTTGCGGATTTTCGTCTCCCGCACACGCGCAGTCTCAACCGTCTCTTCCCAACGTTGGCGCCTCCTCTGCTTCGACAGGTTCGGTGCCATTCGACGATCAGTTACCCATCACCCCGCGCCAGGATCAGCATTTGCTAGGGCGCATTACCGGAAAAATTGTTGATCCCTCCGGAGTAGCCATCGCTGCCGCGAACGTACAAATCACCGATGACAAATCCCTGAACCTTCAAATCCAGACGGATGAGGATGGCGTATTCACTTTTGCCAACGTCGCGCCTGGCCCATTCCACATTTCTGTATCCTCGCCGGGTTTCGCGCCGCTGAGATTTTCTGGCGCCTTGGGTTCAGGAGAAAGTTATACCGTCCCGCAAATTGTCCTGGCTATCGCTTCGGTCGTTACCGAGGTGCGTGTCCTTCCGCCACAGATCGAGATAGCCCAGGAAGAAATGAAGGAAGAAGAAAAGCAGCGTGCGCTTGGCATCATTCCCAATTTCTACGTCAGCTACGTCCACGATGCTGCTCCGCTAACGGCAAAGCAAAAATTCGAACTGGCTTGGAAAACGTCCATTGACCCCGTCAACTTCGCTCTAACGGGAGTCATAGCCGGTGTCGAGCAATCGCAGGATGACTTCAATGGCTACGGACAAGGCGCGCAAGGCTACGCCAAGCGCTATGGAGCCGCCTACGCGGATGGCGTTACGGACACCCTAATCGGCAGCGCCATACTGCCCGCGCTCCTGAAACAGGACCCGCGCTATTTCTATAAAGGAACTGGTTCAACGCGTTCGCGAATTCTCTATGCCGTCGCCAATGCTGTGATCTGCAAGGGTGATAACGGCCGGTGGCAACCAAATTACTCCGGCGTCCTTGGCGGGCTCGCCGCCGGTGGGCTTTCAAATCTGTATTACCCCGCGTCCGACCGCAACGGCGTTGCGTTAACATTTGAAAATACCCTCATCGGAATTGGTGCCACCGCTGTCACCAATCTTCTGCAGGAATTTCTCATTCGCAAGCTCACGCCCAATCTTCCCGACCACGACCCCAACAATGGCTCGGGCAACGGCTCCAAAGTATTGTCCCCGATCACCAAAGTGTTAAACAGCTTTGTACACGAAGGCGACTAGCGACTCTCATTTCGCCCCTTTGCGTATCGCCGTCTCTTTTTATCGCGGGTTCAGTCGGATCGGCCGTCGCGTGATGGCTTCAACTTATCCTTGCACCGTAACCTCAGACCTTCGACCGTCGTTAGCGCTGCGGGGTTGCTGGAGTTGCAGGTGCTGGAGCGGCGGCAGATTTATCCTTCGGTATCTCGAAAGCTTCGCGTTTCAAATGCACATCGCCGTCGATCAGCACTGTATATTCCGTATTTTGTTGAATGGCTACATCTTTGCTGGATATCGCTACCGAAGAACTGCTCCACGATCCGGGCGCTTCCTCATAACTTCGCAGCGGCGCCTGCTCGCCATCCGCAAGCGTCAAGGAGTTAATGGAGAAGGCCAATTTGCCGTTATGTCCAAAACGTTTCTTAGGTTCTGCATCCGCAATCACGCCGCTGGCCTTCGCGCCTTTGGTCAGAACAGGAACGCCTTCCACCAGCACATCGTCAATAACTTCTAACTCCACGGGGTCGCCCACGCGCGCAGTAGCCGACGAGACCGTTTTGACCACTTTCAGATGCACAGGCGTGTCCTTAGTTAGCGTGAACGATGGCACAACACGCGCCGGAGCCTTGGCCACGCCCGGGCTCTTGTCGTAATGGGTGCGTTCGCGCGGCAAGTCCGAAAGCTGTGTCGGTAACTTTCCTCCCGGCTCATCCTTCAGTACCACAACGCTGGATTGGTCGACGAACCCGTTGTCGCCCTTGGCGGTGCGCACGCCGTAGTAATACTCATACCTCAGCGTGATATAAACAATCTCACCGCATTGCAGCGTAGCCCGCACTTGCAGCGTGGTTATCGAGCTATACAGATAAACGTACTCATCGCTTCGCGCGCACTCGATGCGCCCCGTGTTTTGCGCCCTGCCAGGTGCCGCCGACAACAGACACAACACCACACCTGTCCACAGCGCAAAAGGTTTCATCCCCACGGCTCCCACTTGACCCAGGTTAAACGCCTACGCTCCTATCCCAACCTAAACACCCAGCACTGGCAAGGAGCTATCGTTTAGTACTGTGCATAAAACGATACGCAATCAAATTGGGACACTTTTTAAGTTCTGATGGCCGATGCGAGTGGTACATCCGTTCCGCGGGCACAAAAAAGCCGCATCTAGCCCGCAAGCCGCTCGCGCGGCTCAAGAACCATTAGTGCGGCTATGATTTCTATTCGTTACATCTGCTGTTGCGCGGCTTACTTCCCGTCGTGATCTAGGTCCGCTCCAATGGACGACGCTGTCTGTTTCGCCTGCGCCGCCGCACTGATCGTCACTTTGTCCTGCGGAATCGTATTCTGCTGGCTGGCCTGTTTCTGCGCGGATTGCGCTTGTGAAACCGCCTCTGTCTGGGCCACTGGTTGGCTGCTTTGAATCGCATGGACGCTCATCGTTTGACCTCGGTACTGTTATCGGCCCTATAACACCAAACTTTACCAAAACGAAATTAGAGCCTCTTAATCTGCCCGGCCGAACATTTTGGAACTGTCAATGTCGTGACCACTTAAGTTCCCGTTGGTCATCCACCTGCTGCCTATATCGCATGACGTATTCCCCGGCGCCACTTCAGCGCCATCCCACACAGGAGCGCAATTTGCCGCGCACCCCTCTCATCCATCCCGCCTATGCGGAACGGTTCCGCTGCATTGGACCCGCTTGTGAAGACACTTGCTGCCAGGGCTGGGCCGTCCCCGTCGAATTGGTCACCATCGAAAAATTTCAAACCCTGCCATACGGTCCGCTGCGCAAGCTCATCGACGTCAACATTCTGGTCACACCCAGCGGCGAAAAAAATTCAAAACCGGCAACTTTTGCGACCATGCGTATGAATACTTCCAACCAGTGCTCCATGCTCACAGAAGAGCGCCTCTGCCGCATCCAGGCACAACTCGGTGAGTCGTTTCTTCCCCACAGTTGCGCCATTTATCCCCGTATCGTGAACTCCATCGCAGGCGTTGAAGATAAGTCGCTTGCGCTCTCCTGTCCCGAGGCGGCGCGACTGGTTCTTCTGAATCCGCACTTGCTTAATACCAGCCATCCGAGACCCTCACGCAGTCGGTTCGGAGCACGGATCGAGGCGAGACAGGTACCGCCTGCAAATACTCTGTCACCCCATAGCGAGTTCTGGCCCATTCGGGAATCCGTACTTGCCTTGATTCGCAATCGCGCCTATCCGCTCTGGCAACGCCTGTTCTTACTCGGCAATTTCTGCCGCCAAATGGATGGCATCGCTAAGGGAGAGTTCCACTGTTCCATCTCGGATTTTCTGCGCGACTTTGAGACCTCGGTGTCTTCCGGCACCGCCCGCAAGACCATGAACACGCTGCCGGTCAGCCGTCTTCAGCAACTGGATTTCGTATTGCGACTGGCCGGTCTGCTTCTGCAGACTTCCGTTGTTCACCAGCGTTTCTCCGAATGCGTTCAATCCTTTACCCGCGGCATCGGCAATGGCCCGCACGCTACCCTGGGGAGTTTGACTGCCAACTATACGGTGGCCCACGATCACTATTACGCGCCGTTCTTCGAACGCCATCCCTACATCCTCGAAAATTATTTGATCAATGCTATCTTCCGCTACGAGTTTCCCTTCGGGCGCGGTGTCATGCAGTCCGGCGCTGCGCCATCGATGGCTCACGAACACGTCTGGCTGATTACTCAATTTGTTTTGATAAAAGGCTTGCTGATTGGCGTGGCGGGCTTCCATGGCGAAGCCTTTTCTGCCGGCCACGTTATACACACCGTACAGGCCACCTCGAAACACTTCGAGCACTGTGCGGAGTTTCCGGACCGGGCCTATGCCCTCCTCGTGGAACGCCACTTGGGGAGCGAACTGGGTATCGCGGCGTTGCTCCGCAACACTGAGCCCGCTCAAAAACGCCGCTCCGCCACGGCATGATCTTTCCTTCCGTGATCTCGGCGCGTCAATTTCGGTTGTTTAAATGGACTGTCGGGAAATTCGCTCTACAGGTTCTGTGAAACAATGAGTTCTACCAACCGAACAGCGCAATGAATGCCCCTTCAAAGAATGAGCTTATGATTAACCGCATCGCGATTACCGGTGTCACCGGCTACATCGGCGGCCGCCTCGCCCCGCGCTTGCTGGACGCCGGTTATGCCATTCGTTGCCTCGCTCGTACCCCTAAGAAACTGAGAGATAGAGACTGGGCTAGTCGCCCCGAAGTCGAAATCCAGCAATCTGACCTGGAAAATCTGGAAAGCCTTACATCCAGTCTCAACGGCTGCACCGCGGCATTTTTCCTGGTTCATTCCATGACCTCGGGGACAACTGATTACGCCGAGCGTGACCGCTGCATCGCAAAAAATTTTGGTGAAGCCGCGCGACGCGCCGGCGTTCAACGCATCATTTATCTCGGTGGCTTGGGAGAAACTGGGCAGGATCTCAGCAAACACCTCGCCTCTCGTCGCGAGGTCGAAGAGGCTCTGGCATCCGCGGGCGTGCCCGTCACGGTCCTGCGCGCCGCCATGATTATCGGCTCTGGCTCCGCGTCGTTCGAAATACTGCGTTACCTCGTCGAGCGCTTACCCGTGATGATCACTCCTAAATGGGTCAGCACCCCGTGTCAGCCCATCGCCGTTCGCAACGTCATTGCGTATCTTATCGGTGTGCTGTCGTTACCGGAGACCGCCGGCCAGATCTACGACATCGGCGGCCCCGATGTCATGAACTACTTGCAAATCATGCACATCATGGCCGAAGAGCTCGGCTTGCGCCGCCGTCTGGTGATTCCTGTTCCGGTCCTCACACCGCGTCTCAGCTCTTACTGGATTCATCTGGTCACTCCGCTCAGTCGCCACATCGCCAAGCCTCTCGCCGAAGGTCTCAAAAATCCCGTGGTATGCCGTGACGATCGCATCACCCGTCTCATTCCTCAGAACCTGCTCGGCGTACGCGAGGCCATCAAGGCGGCACTCTCAAAAATCAGCGAGCACCAGGTCGAGACCAGTTGGTCCATGGCCGGCACTATCCCCGGCGATCCTGACTGGGCCGGCGGCACCGTCTATCGCGATACGCGCAACCAGGAGATTGACGCTCCCGCCGCCGCGGTATTTCGCGCCGTCTGCCGTCTCGGCGGCGCTCACGGATGGTACGGCTCAGACTGGCTGTGGCGTATCCGCGGTCGGATGGATATGCTCGCCGGTGGTCCGGGTCTGCGGCGCGGCCGTCGCGATCCCGAAAGCATCGGCTACGGCGAAGCCATCGACTTCTGGCGCGTTGTGGGGTTCGAACGCGACCGTCGCCTTACCCTTCGTGCCGAAATGAAACTCCCAGGCGAAGCTCTTCTCGAATTCTGCCTGAAGCCCGACGGCCCCAACCACTGCACTCTCGAGCAACAAGCTATCTTTCAACCTCGCGGGCTGTTCGGCATCCTCTATTGGTATTCCGTCCTGCCGTTCCACAGCGTTGTCTTCTCCGGCATGCTTCAGGGCATACAGCGCCAAGCCCTCCAATTCGCCGCCGCCCCCATCTAGCCGACTCTTCCTCGTTTCAACTTCGGCAGCGCCCCAGCCGAATTGCGAAATACTGTTCTTATCGGTGTAATGCTCGTTGGTTCAAGGTGATTCGCTCCGCTTCCATAGTGCCCTCGGCCACCTATGAAAGCGGACATTTCTACTTTGCTCAAACCGGACATTCTCACTTTGCAGCGACACCCGACTCTTCCTCGTTGGTTGTCGCCTTTCATTGTGTTAGGCTGTGCCTGCTAAAACGCTCCGGCTTCCAGCACGCGACAACATCGTGTAGACGCCAGAAGCCCTCTCCTGCACCGTCCCTGACCCGCGCCATTCCGGCGCGTAACTGCCCCCAGAGACTGCGCTGGAGCCAACGGGTCGTTAGTCGCTAAAGAAAAAGGACGTAACCACGCCATGCCTGCCACCCAGTCAGCGCCGCGCGCCGAAAAGCAACCTATGGAGATCAAGCTCGCGCACTCTCCCGATTCCGATGACGCCTTTATGTTTTATGCGCTGGCCACTCACAAGTTGGCCACTCCCGGCTACAAATACACGCATGTACTTTCCGATATCCAGACTCTCAACGAAGCGGCTTTGACCGAAACCTACGACGTCACCGCCGTGAGCTTTGCCGCCTACCCGTCCCTCCGCGACAAATACGTGCTTCTCGATTGTGGCGCGAGCTTTGGCGAAAACTACGGCCCCATCGTGGTTTCCTCTTCGCCGTTGCGCAAAGAAGAGTTGGCTCGCAAACGTATCGCTGTCCCTGGGCTGAAAACCACCGCGTACCTGACCCTGAAACTATTCGAGCCCGACTTCGAAGCGGTAGTCATGCCTTTCGACAAAATTCTCGACGCCGTCCAGGCCGAAGCCGTCGACGCCGGTCTTCTGATCCACGAAGGCCAGCTTCTGTTTCCGCAACTTGGACTCCATCGCGTGATCGATCTCGGTGTCTGGTGGCATGAGAAGACTTCTCTCCCGCTGCCGCTCGGTGGCAACGCCGTCCGCCGTGCTCTCGGTCCTGAACTCGGCCGTCACATCGCCCGCACCATCCGCGACAGCGTCGAATACGGCCTCGAACACCGCGAGGAAGCTCTCAACTACGCCATGCAGTTCGCCCGCGACATGGAAACCGAAACCGCTGACAAATTTGTCGCCATGTACGTAAACAAATGGACCCTCGGCTACGGTGAGCGTGGCAAGCAAGCCGTTACCGAGCTAATCAATCGCGGCACCGCTGCGGGGCTGCTGCCCGGCCCTCCCTCGGTGGAGTTCCTCGGCGAACAGTAGGCTCCCCTTATTTCGATGGCTTTGCGCTACGTCATCGAATCAAGTATCTTGTCCCCGCGATGGAAATTAAAAATTTCGTCACTGCTTTTCTTCTTCCACTTCTAGTAGTCGCCGGTGCCAACGTCCAGGCCCAGACCGCCTCCGAGCTGCAGGATCGTCCGGCAACAACAGAGAATGCTCCCGACACCTGGCCTAAGGAACCGGCCCGTGGCAGGCACGCTATGGTGGCCACTGACGAGCCGCTCGGCTCGCAAGCCGGCGTCGAAATTCTGAAGCGTGGCGGAAACGCCATAGACGCCGCCGTGGCGGTCGCCTTCGCTCTCGCCGTGGTCGAGCCCGCCGCTGGAAATATCGGTGGTGGTGGCTTCATGCTCGTGCGTCTTTCTGGAGGCACCACAAACTTCTTCGATTACCGCGAAGTCGCTCCCGGCAAAGCCACACGCGATATGTACATCAAGGACGGGAAACTCATACCCGACGCCAGCACACTCGGCTATCGCTCCGTCGCCGTTCCAGGTACAGTAGGCGGCCTGGAATTAGTCCTGAAAAAACATGGCAGTATGAAGCTCGCTGAGGTCATGGCGCCCGCCATCCTTCTCGCGAAAAACGGCATCCCCGTAACCGAAAAACTTGTTCGTGAATTCGCCGAAGAAAAGTCCGGTCTCCAGTCGTTTCCCATCAGCAAGCGCATTTTTCTGAATAACGGCAAGCCCTACCGGGTTGGTGATACGCTTCGCCAACCGGAGCTGGCCGCCACCTTGCAGCGCATCGCCGACCATGGCGCGGCGGATTTTTACCGCGGTGAAACCGCGCGCATGCTTGTCGCCGACATGCAAAGCAACGGCGGCATCATCTCCGCCGAAGACCTTGCCAACTATCAGCCCATCATTCGCGAAGTTCTTCATGCGCAATATCAAATCGACAATCACCGCTGGGACGTGCTGACCTCTCCGCCTCCGAGTTCCGGCGGCGTTGCGATCATCGAAGCTCTGAACATCCTGCAGCAAACGCCCTTGAAAGGTTGGGATGATCCGCAAAGCGTGCACATGGTGGTGGAAGCCATGCGTCGCGTTTTCGCTGATCGCGCCGCTTACCTTGCTGACCCCGATTATTCCAACGTTCCCGTCGCCGGCCTGACGGCCGGTTGTTACGCCAAAGAGCTAGCCGCTACCATCGATCCCCAGCGCGCCTCTCCCAGCAAAGAGGTGAAAGCTGGAAAGCCTCACGTGTGCGGCGTGGAGGCCAACAACGCTGCCGCCCCGGACACGGTGGTCAGTCTCGGCGAAGGTCCGCACACCACCCATTTTTCCGTGGTCGATGCCGCCGGCAACGCCGTGGCCAGCACCTATACACTGAATGACAGCTACGGCTCTCACGCCACCTCAAGCGCTGGATTTCTGCTCAACGACGAAATGGACGATTTCACCACGCAGCCTGGCGTGCCCAACGCGCTCTTTGGCTTGATTCAATCTGACGCCAACGCCATCGCCCCGAATCACCGGCCATTAAGTTCGATGACTCCGACGATGCTGCTGCGGGACGGCAAGCTCAGTTTCGTCACCGGTTCTCCGGGTGGTCCCACCATCATCTCCGCCACACTATTAAGCGTCATCAACTGGATGCGCCTCGGCATGGACGCCCAGGCCGCTATCAACGCGCCCCGCTTTCACCATCAATGGCTGCCCGATGAGGTTTTGCTTGAAAAGGAATTTTCGCCTTCATTTGAGAAAGCCCTGAACGCCCGCGGTTACGCCACCAGGCGCAAAGGGCACATCGGACTGGTGAATGCCATTGGTATTGAACCGGAGAGCGGCGACCGGCTGGGGGCCGCAGACCCGCGCGACCACGGCTCCGCCATCGGCTATTAGCTCTGATTTTGCATTAACATCAATGTTTACAGAATTAGTCTTGTCATACTCGCGTCAGCCATGCCAACTCCCGCAGTCGTCTGGCGCTCGGTAGGAATATAATTCTCAAGCTAACTCTATGCGCCGACTTCTCTCCACCTACCCCTTTGTCAACCGCAAAGTTACGCCAGAACTGCTCGGCCTCATTGCTCACGCTGGCTTCCAAGGGATAGAGCTCTTTTGCTCGCGCAGCCATTTTGATTACACTTCGCGCCCCGATGTCCAGGCCATGGCCGAAGCATTGCGCACCCACGGACTTTCCATCGAATCGCTGCACGCCCCCAACAACCGCGATCTCAGTCCCACGCGCGAAGGCGGCCTGCCGCTCTCCATTTGCGAGGTGGAGCGCGTGCGCCGCATCGAAGCCATGGACGAACTCAAACGCGCCATTGATGTAGCCGAAGATATGCCCTACGCGCGGATGATTCTGCACATGGGTGGCTCGCGCGAGACTGCCGACCCGCGAAAACGGGATGCCGCGTTCAGCACTCTCGAACATCTCGTTTTGCATGCTCACCATTGCGGTGTAACGCTGTGCATTGAAAACACACCCAGCGAAATGGGCGATCCCACGTACTTGCGCACCTTCGTCGATGAAACTCGATTATCCGGCCTGCGCTTTAATTTCGACATCGGTCACGCGCACTTGTGCGACGGCCCTGAAGAAGAGCGCATCGCAAAATGTTTCGAGCCCCTGCGCGAGCTCGTCTCCAGCATTCATTTACACGACAATCACGGCGACAA
>Ga0182015_10000306_pt1 | contig 70005 bp, 64 predicted proteins | sample 712P3MmetaG_FD_120478 | JGI IMG/M metagenome (GOLD analysis project Ga0182015, IMG submission 120478) | Permafrost microbial communities from Stordalen Mire, Sweden - 712P3M metaG | ecosystem: Environmental > Terrestrial > Soil > Wetlands > Permafrost | place: Sweden: Stordalen | collected...
CAAACGTATAGCCCGGTAGCGGCGGTGAAGAAATTCCTCGACCTCTATCGTGAGGAAGCGCAAAAGGCCGGCTATACGGCGTCAGCCGGGCAACTCGGTTGGATGGCGCCGGTCTACGTCGGTGAAACCGATGCCTCGGCGCGCGCGGAAGCAAAGCCGCACATCGAAGCGTTCGCCAACAAGTTCTTGCGCATGAAGGCCGAGATGGTGCGGCCGCCGGGTTACCTGAGCCTTGGATCGGCCAAGGCCGTTTTGGAAGCAAAGGCCGGCCGCGACGCCGTGAACACCGTCGACTCGCTCATGGAAAGCGGGCAGTTCATCTGCGGTTCTGCGGCAACCGTGCGGGATCAGCTGGCGGAACACGGACGCACGCTCGGCTTCGGGAACTTCCTCGCACTCCTGCAATTCGGCACGCTGCCGCACGACGCGACGATGCGCAACATCGAACGCTTCGCCCAAGACGTGATCCCGCACATGCGGACGCGCGTACCGCAAGCACTAGCGAGCTAACACTCGACGACGCTGACGGCCAGGCCGCCGAGCGATGTTTCCTTGTACTTGGATTGCATGTCCAGGCCCGTTTGGTACATGACCGCGATCACTTGATCGAGCGAAACTTTGTGCTCTTCTTCGCTCATCGCCATGCGGACGGCGTTGATCGCTTTGACGGCGCCGATCGCGTTGCGTTCGATGCACGGAATCTGGACGAGGCCGCCGATCGGATCGCACGTCATGCCGAGATTGTGCTCCATTGCAATTTCGGCTGCGTGTTCGGCTTGCGCGTTGGTCCCGTTCAGCGCCGCAACGAGGCCGGCCGCCGCCATCGAACACGCGACGCCGACTTCGCCTTGGCAGCCCACTTCCGAGCCCGCGATAGACGCGTTGCGCTTGTAGAGCATGCCGACGGCCGCCGCGGTGAGCAAGCAACGCTCGATACCGGCCGCGTCTGCGTTCGCGATGTACTCGCGATAGTAGCGCACGACGGCAGGGATAACGCCGGCTGCACCGTTCGTCGGCGCGGTGACGACGCGGCCGCCGGCAGCATTTTCTTCGTTCACCGCGATCGCGACGACGTTGAGGTAGTCCATCGCATCCAGGCTCTCGTTTTCAGCGCGGGCGAGGTACTTCGCATAGAGTCGCGGCGCGCGCCGGCGCACGTTCAGACCGCCCGGGAGAATCCCCTCGGTGTGCAAACCGCGTTCCGCCGACTCATCCATCGTACGCCAGATCGCCGCCAGTTCGAGCTCGAGTGCGGCTTCGGATTGCAACGCGCATTCGTTGGCCTTCACGACTTCCCAAATCGCGAGACCGTCGGCGCCGGCGAGCGCGAGCAGCTCGGCTGCCGAGGTGAACGCGTACGGAACGTCCTCACTGCGGCGGAGACTCTCGAATCCTTCGCCCTCGACGGCGCCGCCGCCGATTGAAAAATACTCCGCGCTATGCAGTACGGCACCGCCGCGATCGAACGCCGTGAAGCGCAGGCCGTTCGGATGCTGCGGTAACGTCGTGCCCTTGTTGAAGACGATATCCGTCGCAGGGTCGAAAGCGATGTCGATGCCGGCCGGGAGGCGCAACGTACGATCCGTTGCGACGGTGTCGGGAAACGCCCCGATAACGCGCTGCTCCACGGTGTCGGGAGCGTAGCCGGCCAAGCCTAAGACGACCGCGCGGTCGGTGCCGTGGCCGCGGCCGGTCAGCGCCAGCGACCCGAAGAGATCGACCCGGATACGCGTTATCGCATTTTGACGGTCGCCGAGTAGCGCAACGAATCGCTCGGCGGCGCGCATCGGTCCGACGGTGTGCGAACTCGATGGACCGATGCCGATCTTGAAGACGTCCGCAACGCGCATGCATGGACGTTCGACCTCGCGGCCACGGCTCTTTTGCCTAGGGGCGTGCGACGGACCACGTGCCGCCGAACGAGACGAGGCCGTTGCCGGTGGTCGAGCCTGCGGCACTGTCCCCGGAGAACGTATAGAGCGGATGTCCCAAGTACTCGAGCGCTACCACGCTGTTGTCGGAGCGGGTGAACGCCGCAAAACCCGTGCTGAGCGCAACTCCGGCCGGCGGTGTGATCGGCGCCCAAACGCCGGTGCAGCCTGACGCAACCGTGCACTCCAGCGTCGCCGGCGAATCACCGGACAACTCGTAGGCGGTGTGACTCGTCGCCGGAGCGACGAAGCCGGCCGAACCCAACAGCGTTGCCTCCCCGAGCGTGGTGGCGGCCGGCGAAGCCGTTGGTGCGGCCGTCGGCGCGGGGGTCATGATCGCGGTCGGAGCGGTAGAGCCGCCACCGCCGCAGGCAACGAGTCCGAGCGCGGTAGAAAGTAGGACGCAGGCAATGATGAGTGAACGCATGGGTAGAGCCTAATGCTCTATTGTGAAGCACGGCTGAAACGTCGAGCGCTGCCGGTTCAGGTTTCCTTGACGTTTGCATGCCGTTGCTCGCCGAGGCGATCGTCGTGAGCATGGCGCCCGTCACTGCGCCCAGCGTGGCGATCATCGGAGCCGGCTTGGGCGGGATCGCTGCGGCGGTGAACCTCCGGCGCGCAGGCATCGAATCGTTCACCATCTTCGAACAGTCGGCCGGCCCCGGCGGCACGTGGTGGGACAATACCTACCCCGGCGCCGAGTGCGATATCGACATTCTCTTCTATTCGTATTCATTCCAACCACACGATTGGGCGCGCACGCATGCATCGCAGCGCGAGATTCAAGCCTACGTCCAAACCGTCATCGATCGCTTCGAGCTCGCGCCGCGGATGCGCTACAACACGCGCATCGTCGAAGCGATCTGGGACGACCGGCAGCACGCCTACGACATCACGACGGCCGCCGGCGAGCGGATGCGCTTCAACGTCGTCATCAGCGCGGTCGGTCTCTTGAACGTACCGCGCTATCCCGACTGGCCGGGACTCGAAACGTTTCGCGGCCCCAAATTTCATACGGCGCGCTGGGAACACCAACACGACCTTACCGGCAAGCATGTTGCCGTCGTGGGAACGGGCTCGTCGGCGGCGCAAGTCGTGCCGGCGATCGCGCCCGTTGCCGGCCGCGTCACGATGTTCTCGCGCGAGCCGGCCTACGTGCTCCCCAAGAACGAACGCGATCTCACGCCCGACGAGCGGCGGCGATTCGGTTCGGGCTTTAGCCGGCGGCTCGCGCGAGCGAAGTATTTCCTCAACATCGAACGGGGCATGTCCGTGCGCGATCCGAAAAGCAAACGGCAACGCGAAACCGTGGCGCGGTATTCGCGCTACCGGGACGAGACGTTCGCCGATCGGCCCGCCCTGCGCGAATGGGCGTCGCCCGCGTATCCGTTTGCGTGTAAGCGCCCGGTGTTCTCGACCGACCTCTACCCGGCACTCCTGCGCGAAAACGTGCGGCTCGTGCCGCGCGCGGTTACCCGCGTCACCGAGCACGGCCTAGTCGACAGCGACGGGAACGAACATCCGGTCGACGTGCTGGTGATGGCCACCGGCTTTGCGCCCTGGGATTTCCTGAAGAATTTCCACTTGGTCGGCCGCGCCGGCCGCACGATCGGGGGCGCCTGGGGCGACGAGCCGGAGGCGTTCCTCGGCATCCAAGTTGCAGGCTTTCCCAATTTCTTCATGATGTACGGGCCGAATACGAACTTCTTCTGCGTGACGTTCATGCTCGAACGGCAGGCGGAATATATCACGCGGGCCGTGCGACGCCTCATGCGCGCCCGGGCGACCTCAATCGATGTGCGGCGCGGCGTGATGGACTTCTACAATCGGCGCGTCACGATCGCGCTCTCGAAGAAGACGCTCGAGGGCGACTGCAGCAACTACTACCACTCGGCTTCCGGCAAGAACGTCGTCACGTGGCCGTGGTGGGGATCGATCTACGTACTGTTGACGCGCATCGGCGGCCTCGGCTGCTACACGCGGCGCGCGAGCACCGAACGCGCGCCGCGTCACCTCGAGCCGGAGCGGTCGCACGTACGTGCTTAGTGCGCCGCGCAGGTACATTTCAAGAAGGCGATCGCGTTGTCGCGCATGATCGTTTCCGCCGCCGGACCCAGTATCTCGGTAAGCACCGCCAGCGCCTTTCGCGGTTCGACGACGCCCATCGGAAACGGCGCGTCCGAGCCGAAGACGACGCGAGCCGGCCCGGCAAACGCGGCCAGCAACCTCAGCGCGTCTCGGTCGTGGATCATCGTATCGAAATAAAAGCGATCGCGATAATGCGAGGGTGGATGCGGCGCGGCCGGTTTCGCATTCGGCGGCGCGGCGGTATAGGAGCGCTCGAACCGGCTGAACTGGTAGGGCAAGAAACCGCCGCCGTGCACGAGCAGGAAGCGTAATCGCGGAAAACGTTCGAGCGTGCCGCTCAGGATGAGCGCTGCCGCAGCCGCGGTCGTCGCCGCCGGGTTGCCGTACGTGATGTGCATGAAGAAGCGCCTATCGTGCGCCGCGCCGCCGACGTCGACCGGATGGATGACGATCGGGACGTCGAGCTCGCTCACCATCTCCCAGAACGGGTCGAACGACGGATCGTCCAGCGTCTTGCCTTCGACGCTCGCACCGATCTGAACGGCTCGCGCGCCGAGCTGCGTCACGGCGTACTCGAGTTCTACCGCGGCAGCCCGGGCATCTTGAAGCGGCACGGCCGCCGCCGCGAAGAAGCGCTCCGGATGCTGCGCGACGATCGCCGCGAGCGTCTCGTTTTGGGCGCGCGCAAACCACCGGGCATCGGCGGCAGCGAGGTTATAGGCCGAAAAATCCATCCAGCCCGCGAGGAGCTGGGTCCCGATGCCGTTCGCGTCCATCCAATCCAGCCGCCCGCCAATGTCGGAGAGCGCCGGCGAGACCGGACTATTGCTCGAACGGCCGGCCGTGCTGAGCCACGATTGCTTGCGCTCGTCCGATCGTAGGGCGACGTTGTGCGCGCCGTCATCCGCCCGGACGGCCTCGAGTAGCGCGGGCGCGACAAAATGCGCGTGACGATCGAAAAGTCCGCTCATGACCTCTGATAGGCAGGCATGCTGGTGGGGAACACTCTCCGTGTGAACGTTCGTTGGCGACCCGCCGAAGCATTGGCCATCGATGACGCGCTCAGCAGCGGCCTCGCCGATGCCGGCGGCGTGCCGCGCTCCGGGCGACTTCACGAGCACGATCGTTTGCGGGCCGCCGGCGCCGCCGATCTCGCCTGGGGACGGCTCTACGAGGGTCACGTCAACGCGTTGCAGCTCATCGCCCGGCTGGGCACCGAGCGGCAGCGTCTACGCGCCGAGGACGACGTCGCTCACGGTCGCCTCTTCGGGGTCTGGAACACGCAGGCCGCTGACGGCGTCCACGTCACAACGGTGGATTCCCACGGCGTGGCGATCGCGGGCCGCAAAACATTCGCATCCGGCGCCGGTCGCGTTGCCCGGGCGGTCATCAGCGTGGGTTGCCCCGACGGATCCGCGCAGCTGGCCATCGTTCCGATGGATCGCGTCCACACGACGATCGATCGATCGTTCTGGCGGCCGTACGGCATGGAAGATTCGGACAGCTTCGCGGTCGACTTCGCCGGCGTGCACCTCGAGGCCGACGATCTGCTCGGCGGTGCCGGCGACTACGACCGCAGCCCGTGGTTTACGGCCGGTGCATCCCGCTTCGTCGCCGTTCAAACCGGCGGTGTCGAGCAACTCGTGGCCGACTTCGGCGCGTTCTTACGGCGTCGCGGAGCGCACGAGGATCCGATCCAACTCACGCGCTTCGGCGAATGCGTGATCGCAGCACGAACGGCGTTGCTCTGGACGCACGCCTGCGTCGGGGCCTGGATGCGCTATGACGAGGCGCCCGGTGAGATCGTAGAAGCCGAGTTGCTCGTTACCGTCGATGCGGCGCGCAGCGCGGTGGAACGCAGCGCGCTCGATGTCGCGGAACGCGTCGAACGCGGCGCCGGCGCTCGCGGGCTGCTCGAATCGGAGCCGTTCGCGCGCCGCCTCCGCGACCTGCGGATGTATCTGCGTCAACCCGCGATCGACGCGACGCTGCTGCGCGTCGCGAGTTCTTCGTTGACGCCCCGCGCGATCACCTGACGTAAGACGGCCGTCGCCTCCGCGGCCGGGATGCAGGCGGGGTGTTCGTTCGGCGCACCGACGGCGGCCCCGCGCAGACGCGCGAGGGTGACGGCCGGATCTTCGACGAGGAACGGCCGGTACGCGTCACCGTGCTCGTGCCACGCCTTAATGCGCGCACCGAACCCGCCCGCAGCGCGCGAATGGAGTCGCGCCGACGTCTTCACGCGAACGCGCAAGCTATGGCGGATGCGCGCCCCGTTCCGTTCGAGGAGATCGTAGAGCGCAATGTCTTCGAGCGTGCGCACCGGCGGCACGCCGCCTACCGCGTCGTAGGCAGCAAGGCGCACGGCGAGGCTCGGACCGGAACGCTGCCAGTGACGCGGCCACGGATCGTACGGTTTCGGATCGAGTTGCGTCTTAAGCTGCGCGATCGCGAAGTGGTAGGCATTTTCTTCCAGCAGCATGTCGCGGGTCGACGCCGGCAGCCCGCGCCACTCCGCCGGATCGACCATGATGCGTCCCGTGACCACGTCCGCCTGCTCCATTTCGCGTAGCGTCCAGGCGAGCCACGCCGGCGACGGAACGGAGTCGGCATCGGTCGCAGCCAGCAGCGCGTCCGTGATGCCCGCCGCAGCGAAGCGCGCACTCGCGGCATTCATCGCGGCCCGCCGCGCGGTGCCGATGTGCGCCACATTCGGGGGCAGGCACTCTTCGGCAACGTGGATCGCATGGGCCGGGTGGCGGCGCGCAGCGGCATGCACGGCGGCGGCCGTGTCGTCGGAGCAATTATTCGCGTAAACAAGCACATCGAAGCAACCGGCAGCGAGCGGGGAGCCGTCAACGTCACGCTGGCCGGCCAGCGCGTCGAGCGCGCGTCCGATCAGGCGCGCCTCGTCGCGCGCGGGAATGACGACGGTCGCGCGGCAGGTCGAGCGCGGCGCCGGAACGTTAGCGAACGGATCGGGCGGTGCGATCATCGGCGGCTGAAAAGATCGAGGCGATAGCGCTCGGCACGATAGTGTTCGATGTGTTTGAACCGCTTATCGGTGAGAAATGCGGCGTGCACTTCGTCGCCTTCACGCACGTAGTCGTCGACGTGCGGCAGAAAGTGCACGAGCAGCAGCTCGCCATCCGGCGCGAGCGAGGCAGAAATGCGGTCGCGCGCTAACGCGAGGTCCGCGTCCGACCAGTAGTAACCGACTTCACAGCACGTGATGAGGTCGAAGGTCGACGGTGGGCTCTGCTGCGGAAACGTCGCCCGCACGATGCGGACGTGCGTTTGATGTGCGCAGCGGACGCGAGCTTGCCGTATGGCCCGATTGCTGATGTCGATGGCAACGAGCTCGCCGCAGCGCTTCGCCAGGCGTTCCGTGAACACGCCGATCGAACAGCCGATTTCGAGCGCGCGTTCGTAGCGGGGCGAGAGCGCCGCGAGCGAGCGATCGTATTTCTCGCGTTCGTAGGGGCTCGTCGCGAACGACCACGGATCGTCCGCGCCGTCGTAGAGGCTCTCGAAGTAGTCTTGACTCAGCGTCGTCACGGCGCGGCTCCGGCCGGAATGACGAATCGTTCGACCGGCCCGAGCGCGCGCATCAGCAGCGCCTCCGGCAATTCAAACGCCCACGTTGCATCGGTAATGAGTCCCCCCAGTTGCGAGCGATGTTCGCGGAGCGCGGCCCGCTTGGCGCGCAGCCACGGACGGCTATCGATCTCGATCGTGATCCCTTCGTCCGCTGCCGGCTCGTCCGATGCTTCACCGATGAGTCCCAGCCACACGGCGTATTCGAAGCGCGCCGCTCGCGGGCGTTCGCACAACACGGCGTCGACGAGCGCCGTCGCGGAGCGATGGTCGCAGTGCGGGTCGCGCCGCCACGGTACCGCGACGGCGACGTCCTCATCGGCCGGAATCGCGTCGCGCAATGCCGCGAGCAACGGCGCCGCCCCCTCGCCGTCCGGCATCGGCACGGTGCCGTCGGGCCAGCGCAAGAACAACGGCGGTGTGCGGACCCCGAGCCGGCTGAGCGCGCGCCGCGCCTCTCGCTCGCGAACATCGCGGAGCCGCGCCGGCGGATAGTTGGGCGAACCGTCGTGCGAGGCCGCACCGTCCGTTACGTACACGACGCGCACCGGCATACGCGGGGCCACGCGAGCGATCAACGCGCCGCATCCGAGAATATCGTCGTCCGGGTGCGGGGCAACCACGACCAACCACGTTGCCGCGAGACCGAGGGCTTCCGGAAACCCGTCCATGCCGCAGCTTGTACCCACCTTCCCAGCGGGGTATACGGGCATCATGAATCCCGAATTCAACTCGACGGACCGGCCACTCGACGCTTGGGCGCAAAATGGTACCCTAACGCGCATTGCCGACGCGATTCAACCGGGTCTGAACAAGCTTCTCGAGGGCGAAGATGCCCAACACCGGCCGCTCAAGGATCTGCTGCACGGTTCCTTTTTGGGACATCCGCTGCACCCGCTCCTGACCGACATTCCGATCGGCGCCTGGACCGTCGCCGCCGCATGCGACGCGCTGGACGTAGTCGGAATTCGCCGCTATCGCGACGCGGCGGACGTTGCCATCGTCATCGGGGCCCTCGGAGCCGTGGGAGCGGCGGTCACGGGTCTCGCCGATTGGTCGGACACCAAAGACGAACCGCAGCGCTTAGGCATGCTGCACGCCATCCTCAACAGTGCATCGCTCACGAGCTACATTACGTCGCTGATCGCGCGCCGCAGCGGCGCACGCCGGTTGGGCATCGCCACCGCCTTTGCCGGTTACGGTCTGATGAGTCTGGCGGCATACCTCGGCGGCGAACTTTCGTTCGGCATGCAGCTGGGCGTGAAGCACACCGCGATCCCGATCGATCCGCCGGCCGATTTCACACCCGTTCTCGACGATGCCGCATTGGCCGACGCCGTGATGCATACCGCGCAGGTTGAAGCGATTCCGCTACTGGTGACGCGGTTCGGCGCAGCGCGGCATGCCGTAAGCGGCGTGTGCACCCATCGCGGCGCACCGCTCGCCCAGGGGAACCAGGAAGAGCATTGCGTTCGCTGTCCCTGGCACGGCTCGCGCTTCTCGCTCGAAGACGGTCACGTCATCGAGGGGCCGGCGACGTTCGGCCTCGCCGCCTTCGAGACGCGCGTTGCCGCCGGGGTCATTTCGGTGCGCGCCAAATCATCTCGTTGATGTCGGGCTTGGCGTCGAGCACGCCGTAGCGCACGGCGCCGTCGATGACGGGGCGCAGGAGTGCGGGGTCGAGAACGGTCCCGAACTTTGCGCGGGCCATCGTATCGACGAGGTCGGCGGAGATCTTCGTGTTTTTCACGAGAATCACGCCGGATTCGTGATGGTGGCTGTTGGCCCACTCCGCGGCACCCCGAATGGCAACGACGAAGCGCGCGGCGGTGTCGGCGTGCGCCGCTAACCAGGGATCGAGCGCGAGCCACCCCGTCACCATGTAGCGCGAGCCCACGCCGTCGAGCACGTCACCGATGATTTTGCCTTGGCCCTGCGCGCGCGCGGTCGTCACGAACGGCTCGACGTCGAGCGCCGCGTCGACACGATGCGCTTCCAGCGCGGCCGCCATTTGCGGAATCGGAATCTCTACGAAGTGCAAGGTTTTCGAGTCGCCACCATGTTTGTCGACCCAAGCCGAAGCCGAGATTTGCTGCAAGTCTTTGAGACCGTTGATGGCGATGATCTTGCCGTCCAAATCGGCACCGTTGCGGATCGTCGAGTCCGATGCGACCATCACGACATCGGTCATCGTCGTGGGGTCGGCCATCGAACTCGGCGCGATGAACCGCATCGGCAAGCCGCGCGCACGCGCCTGGGCCACGGTCGCTACATTGGCGATGCCGATATCGAGCGCGCCGCCGGCAACGGCCGCGGCAATAGCCGGACCGCTGCCCATGGTCGTGATCTCGACATTGAGGCCCGCACGTTCGAAGTAGCCGAGCTCCTTCGCGTAAAAGACGACGCTCGTGCCGTCGGTCGGCAAGGCTCCGACCCGGACCAGCGGCAACTCTTGCGCCGGCGTTCCTCGCGCGCCCGACAGGGTGAAGAGAACGGCTACAAGGACCGCCGCCAACCGTGCCGCAACCGCGCGCATCACTTCGGCGCGCGGTAGATCATGTCGCCGGCGGGGAAGGTCGGGAAGTTGCCATATTTCGCCGTCATATCGATGAGGGGTTGAACGGCCGCGACGTCCAGCGTATCGGCGTAATAGGACCGCGTCGATGCCGCTACGACTTCGGGCGCAACGCGTGCAACGCGTTCGATGATCAGCGCGGTTTGGTCGTGGTTCGCATTCGCCCAATCTGCAGCTTGGCGCATGGCGCTTTGAAAGCGCCGGATTTCGTCGGGATGCGCTTTGGCATAGGGTACGGTGGTAAAGTGCGCGCTGCTCAGGAACTGCGTCGCGACGGCGGCCATCGAGTTCGCCACCGGCCGGGCAACCTTCTTTACAACCGAAACGAACGGTTCGGGAACGAACGCTCCGTCGATGCGGCCGTCTTGCAAAGCCACGCCGATTTGCGCACCCGCGAACTGGACGAATTTGACGGTCTTCGAATCACCGCCGTTCTTGTCGATCCAGAGCTGCGTGCCGTACTGCGCGAACCCGTTGAGTCCCACGACCGCGACCGTCTTGCCGTTGAAGTCGGCCCCGGTGCTGGCCTTGAGGTCGTTGCGCGCAAAGAGCATGCCGACCGCGACCTTAGCCGTCTGCGACCCGCCCGACGCGATCAACGTGATCGGAACACCCTTGCGGTAGGCGAGGATGAGCGACACGACCTCCGAGCAGCCGACGTCGACGGCGCCGCCGGCAATTGCCAGGGTCACCGCTTCGCCGTTTGCCATCGCTTGCAGGTCGACGGCTAAGCCGGCGTTCTTGAAATAGTTCTCGTCGTTCGCATAAAACATCAAGGCCGTGGCGTCCAGTGCCGGCGCTGCGAGACGCATCGGGTCGGCAGCTTGCACCGGCGCTACCCCGAGTGCGCCCAGGGATGCCCCAACCAAACCAAGAGCCGCGCGTCGATTCATCGCAAGTCCCCTTCGTTGCGCAAATCCGTTACACGCATCGTCCGGCCTCGCCTGTGGAGGAGCCGGCCTGCGCCGCACCGGACACGCGAACGATGAAGACGACGGCTCAGCCGGTTTCGGGACGCCGCTCGATGCAGAACGATAACGTCCTGAAAATCGGCTTTTTCGGTCAAAACTGCTCCTCGGGCCGCTATATCACCCTCGCCAAGGAGCGCTGGTCCGCAAGCTGGGACGACAACTTGCGAGCATCCACGCTCGCCGACGAGGCGGGGCTTGATTTTCTGCTTCCGATCGGGCGCTGGAAGGGTTACGGCGGGGCAACCGACTACGCCGGGACCTCGTTCGAGACGATCACGTGGGCGACGGGTTTGCTCGCCGCAACCAAGCACATCAACGTGTTCGGAACGGTGCACGTGCCGCTGTTCCATCCCGTCATCGCAGCCAAGCAAATGGTCACCGCCGACCACGTCGGGCACGGGCGATTCGGGCTGAACATCGTGGCCGGCTGGAACGAAGATGAGTTCGGGATGTTCGGCATCGCGCAGAAAGACCACACGACGCGCTACGAGCAGGCCCAGGAATGGATCGACGCGCTCAAGCGGATCTGGTCCGAAAACGACTTCGACTTCGACGGCGCCTTCTACGACCTCACCGGCGTGCGCGCAAAGCCCAAACCGTGGGGCGATTCCAACCCGCTCATCATGAACGCCGCGGTCTCCGACGATGGCCGGGAATTCGCGCTGCGGAACTGCGACGCGCTGTTTACCGCCGCAAGTTACGGCTTCGACGACGAATCGCTCGAACGCGCGCGCCGCGAAGTCGCCGCCCTCAAGAGCGCTGCCAACGATCTCGGCCGCGACATCGACGTCTACACCAACGGAACCGTGCTCTGCCGCCCGACACGCGCGGAGGCCGAAGCGTATCACCACTACCTGTGCGTGGAACAAGCCGACTGGGAAGCCGTCGACAACATGCTGCGCATGCGCGGCCGGCTGAAGAACGTCGCGCCGGAGGACCACGAGAAACTGCGCCGGCGGTATGCGACGACGAGCGGCGGCTTCGCGTGCATCGGCAGTCCCGACGAGATCGCCGACAAGCTCGCAATGATCAGCAGTTTGGGCTTTACCGGGATCGGGATGACGAGCCCCCACTACGTCGATGAGTTCCACTACTATCCCGACGACATTCTTCCGCGCCTCGAACGAAAGGGACTGCGCAGTGCGCGATAAGTACGCCATCGCCGGCACCGCCACGAGCGATCTCGGCCGCACCGGCAAAGACTCGCTCGAATTGCTCGAGCAGGCGATGCGCCGCGCCATCGACGACGCCGGCCTCAAAGCCGGAGATATCGACGGCATCGTTTCGCGCGGTCCGGACGACGTCTACACGCACCATCAGCGCATGGGCGCGCGCCTCGGCATCGACGTTCGCTTCAGCACCTCTCTCGATAACGGCGGGGCGAGTCAGATCCTGGCGGTGGCACTCGCCTGCATGGCAATCGATGCCGGCTTGGCGACAACCGTCATCACGGGCTACGGTCGCAACAGTTGGACGCGCACGCACACCGACGAAGGCAACCGGACGCAGATGGAACTCGTTCCGCAAGATCAGCTTCCCAAGGAGTTCGCTCCGGAGTACGGCTACTTCGGTGCGCCGGCGACGCATGCGTTCGGCGCCCGGCGGCATATGTACGAGTTCGGAACCAAGCGGGAGCACTTCGGAGCGGTCGCGCTGGCCTTTCGCGAGCATGCATTACGCAATCCGAACGCGGTAATGAAGAAAGCGTTGACGATGGACGACTACCTCAACGCACGTATGATCGCGGAGCCCTACGGGCTTTACGATTGCAGCCTCGTCAGCGACGGCGCCGGCGCAACGATCGTGACGACGCTCGAACGTGCGAAGACGCTCAAGCAGCACCCGGTTGCGATCAAGGGATTCGGGACGTTCAATAACACGCGCGGCTGGCTCGTCGAAGACCACATGATCCGGCTTGCCGCCAAGCAAAGCGCGGAAGCGGCCTACCGCATGTCGGGCCTGTCGGCCGCCGATGTGAACACCGCGCAGATTTACGATTGCTTCACGGGGATGGTCATCGCGCAGCTCGAGGACTACGGCTTTTGCAAGAAGGGTGAAGGCGGACCGTTTGTCGCCTCGGGCGCCCTCGCACTGGGCGGTTCGCTCCCGACCAATACGTCCGGCGGCCAGCTCTCGGAGGCACACGTCGAAGGCATGTTGCAAATCGTCGAGGCCGTGCGCCAACTCCGGCACGCATACCCACTCGAGCGGCAAGTCAAAGATGCCCAGGTGGCACTCGTGAGCGGACACGGCGGAAATACGGTGTGCCACTCGAGCCTCGTGTTGGGACGGGTGTGATGAGCGATCTGATGCCGTTACCCCAGCCCTCGATCGAAACCGTGCCGTTCTGGGCGGCGATTCAAGAGCGCCGGTTCGTGATGCCGAAATGCGATGCGTGCGGCACGGTGAGTTTCCCGCCGACCGTCGCGTGCGGCGTCTGCGCGCAGACGAACTTCACCTGGACGGAGATGAGCGGGCGCGGCATCGTGTACTCGTTCGTCGTCTACGATCGCGTCTATCATCCCGCGTTCAAGGATAAGGTGCCCTACGTCGTTGCGGTCGTCGACCTCGAAGAGGGTCCGCGCATCATCTCCAACATCGTCGGCATGCCGATTGCGGATGTGACCTGCGACATGCCGGTGACGGTCGTCTACGACGAGGTCCGTGATGGATACCTCATTCCGAAGTTCACGAGGCGGGGATGAGCGCTGCGCTCGACGGCATCACCGTCATCGAAGTTGCCAACTATGTGAGCGGCCCCTACGCCGCGATGTTACTCGGCGACCTCGGCGCGACGGTGATCAAGATCGAAGGACCCGATGGCGGCGATCCGTTCCGCGGGTGGGGAACCGTCGAATACAGCGCGACCTTCGGGTCGCTCAACCGGAACAAGAAAAGCGTCGTCCTCGATCTCAAAAAGGCGGGCGACGTCGAGATGCTGCGCGGTCTGATCGCGGATGCGGACGTTCTCATTCAAAATTTCCGCCCCGGGACGTTGGAGCGTAGCGGTCTCGGCTACGACGACCTCCGCGACGCGAACCCGCGTCTGATCTATTGCGCGATCACGGGCTTCGGAGCGGAGGGGCCCTATCGCGACTATCCCGGTTACGATACCGTCGGTCAGGGGATGAGCGGACTGCTCAGTCTCCTCACGGAGATGAACGATCCGAAGCCGATGGGCATCTCGCTCTCGGATCATCTGGCGGGCATCTTCGCCTGCTATGGCGTCCTCGCCGCGTTATTTGCGCGGGAGCGCACCGGCCGCGGCCAACTCGTCGAGACGTCGCTGCTCGAATCCACGGTCGCATTTCTGGCGGAAAATGCCGCAAACTTTTTCGAAGGGAGCGGCAAGCCGCCGAGCCGCGCCACGCGCACGCACCAAGCGCAAGTCTTCACGTTCGTGGCCGCTGATGAGAAACCGTTCGTCGTCCATCTTTCATCGCCGCCGAAGTTCTGGCAGGGCCTTCTCACGGCTACGCAAGCGCACCGATTGGGAACGGACGAGCGCTTCGCAACGCGCCCGGCGCGCGTGCGCAACTACGATGCGCTCGAGGCCGAATTGAAGGCCGTGTTTCGCACGCAAGACCGCGCCGTATGGCTCGAGCGGTTACGTGAGGACGACGTGCCGTGCGGACCGCTCAATGACTTCAAGGAAGTGTTCGACGACCCGCAGGTCGAGCTGCTTGGGTTGCGGTTGACGCTGCCGCATCCGAAGCGCGGTTCGGTCACCGTCGTCGGCAGCCCGGTTCGCTTGAGCGATACGCCGGTGACGATCTCCGCCGCCGCACCCGAACTGGGATCCGATACGGAACGCTATCTCGGCAAAAGGAGCAAGGTATGAAACGAGCACCATTCCTGGGCGGCGTTGCGTCGGCCGGGGCCGCTCTCCTGACGCGCCCCGCGCAAGCGCAGGACGTCGCGACCCTTCGCGTCGGCATCTTGGGCATTGCAACCGACGCACCGGTCGGAGTAGCCGATCAAAAAGGCTATTTTCGCGAATACGGCATTAAGATCGAAACCGTGAAGTTCACCTCCAGCGAGGTGATGATGCCGCTGCTGGGCAGTACCGGGCTCGATATCGGCTCGGGCGCGCCCGGCGCGAGCCTCTATAACGCGGTGATCCGCGGCATCGATCTGCGCGCCGTTGCCGATGCGTCGACGGATCCGCCCGGCTACGGCTGGTCGAAGCTCTTGGTCCGTGCGGATCTCGTCAAGAGCGGCAAGTTCAAGACGATCAAAGACCTGCGCGGCATGACGATCGCGGGCGCGGCACGGGCGAGTTCGAGCGCGGCGCAAGTCTCGCGGCTGCTCGCGATGGCGGGCTTGCAGTACTCCGACGTACAGCGGACGGTGCTGGCCTATCCTCAACACGTGATCGCGCTACAAAATGGGGCGATTGAGGCGGCGCTGACCATCGAGCCGTTCGCAACGCTCGCAGTCGACAGCGGCGCGGCCGTCGCCATCATGGGTAACGATACATTTTACCCTAATCAGGAAGTATCGTGCATTCTCTGTTCGTCCTCGCTGATCAAAGACCGGCGCGACGTCATCGTGCGCTACCTATGCGGATTTCTCAAGGGCGTGCGGTACTATCAAAGCGGCCTCAAAGACGGTCGCTTCGCCGGGCCGATCGGGGACGAAGTCGTGCAACAAATCGTTGTACTAACGGGCGCTCCGGAAGCACTCGTTCGCCGCACGACCCCCGTGGCCATCGACCCGAACGGACGGCTCAATCTCGCCTCGATGCGGGCCGACCTTGCATTTTATAAAACGCAAGGCTTCATCGAAGGCGATATCAGCGTGGACCGCGTCGTCGATTTGTCGCTTTCCGCCGCAGCAACAAAGATCATCGGCACCGCGCGCTAGAGTCGCCGGTGGGCGCGCACTTAGCCTTTTGTAGCGGAGCGATATTCACGCTCGCCGCGCGCGTTGACGTACACCGTTACTTCCGCTTTGGTCGTTGGGTCGATAAACCGCTCGCCGTTGGGGGCAAACGTGTCGTTGTTGGCGGCCTTCCGCGCGGACGAGTACCGGGGCCGCTCGAAGACAAAGGCCACCAGCAGAATGACCAGCCAAACGACGGGAGCGACGATTCCCGGATAGAAATGCGAGCGCGCGCCAAGAACTAAGACGCCGGCTAAGCCGAGAAGAATCAAGCCGGTGACCACAACTCGCAACGTTAGGGATCCGGCTCGATGGTGACCGCCGTGCCGTAGGCCACGACTTCGGTCATAGACGTACTCATTGCCGATGAGTCGAACATCATGCGCACGACCGCGTTCGCGCCCATGTGCCCGGCATTCTCAGACATGCGATCCAGCGCCTGGCGCCGGGAATCTTCGGCGAGTGAAGTGTATTCGGTGATCTCACCGCCGAAGAGCGATCGCATACCAGCCATGATATTGCCCGCGAGACCGCGGCTGCGAACGACGACTCCGAAGACTTGACCGTGCGTCGCGATAACCCGCGAGCCTGCGACGGTACTGGTGGTGGCAACGATCATGGCGGCAGGACCTCCGAATAGCGACGCTTCAGCGCCCAGGAGGTTCCTTAGCGGCTGCGCGCGTCACTTCTTCTTTGGGACACACGATCGCGTAGATGTCTGCTCTTTATCGAGCGCCATAACGTTATCGGAGTTCGCGCACCCATAGGTCCCACTGCCGCCGAACGTCGGGCCGCGAGTAGGCGTTCATGAGCGCCGACTCGCCGGGTGTGAGGAACTTCACCCGGGTCCCCATCCGCTGCGATTCGGCTTGGAGTTTGGCGTTCGCTTCGGTGTAGATCGCCCGCGAGACCGCTTCGCGCACGCTGCGTCCGACGACGACGGAGCCGTGACCGCGCATCAGCGCGACCGTGGATGCGCCGAGTGACGCGGCCAGCGCCGCGCCGAGATCCGGCGTCTTGATCAAGAGATCGGTGTCGCCCGCGACATCCTGCGTATCGAAGAGCGCGACGCTGCCGGCGAGAAATGAACTCATGTGCCACACCGGACGCAGGTCGACGTCGGTTATCGTGAACGGAATGATCGAGGGGGAATGGCTGTGCACGATGCCCATGACGTCGGGGCGCGAGCGGTAAATCGCCGCGTGAATGTACCGCTCGCTATAGAGTTCCCGGCCGGCCGCATCCGGCGTGTTCCCGTCAAAATCGAACGACAGCACATCGGGAGCCGTCACCAATGCCGGAGCAATCGCCCAGGTGAGCCGGAACCGGTTGGGGTCGGCCGCGCTGCGAACGCTGACGTGGCCGAACGCGTCGACGACCCCTTGCGCAAAGAGGATGCGGTTGGCGAGAACGAGTTCTTCGATCAGTTGGGCATCCATGTTCGATGCTCAGCCGGCGTTCGTACCGGGGCGGCGCTCCTGATAGTAGCCGAGCGCATCGATCAGCGGCCGGTCGTGCATCGCGAAAAGGTACGCCGTCCCCTCGAGGGCTTCGTGGTGGAACGGCTGCCACGTTGGGATCGCAAACGTGTCGCCGGGCTCCCACTCGAGGGTCGACGAGCCCACGTGCGTCCGGCCGCGCCCCGAGCGCACCACGTAGACGTGACTCACCGTTGATTGCCGAACCGGCGATGCGGTGCCGGCATCGATGCGCTCGGCGTGCGCCCCGATCGTGCGCGATATCGGTTGACCGCCGATGCGTTGGAGATAGGGCACGAGGGCATAGGCGCCGGGCTCGCCGCGCAGCCGCTGCTCCATTTCGGCCCACGGGTAACGCAGGTTCGACGGACCGGCGAACTCGAGACTCGGAAACCGCGCCTCTTTCCAGTCCTCGAAAAATTGGATGCGCAAGTAGGTCATCAGCGGTACGTCGAGCCCGTCGACCCACAGCATCGGCCCGGCGCCTTCTTTGCCGTGATCGTGGAACGCCCATGACGGTGTCAGAATCAGATCGCCGGGCTCCATCCACACCTTCTCGCCGTTGACCGCGGTGAACGCGCCGGTTCCTTCGACGATGAAGCGCAACGCGAACGGCGTATGCCGATGCGCCGGAGCGCACTCGCCCGGCAGGATCAGTTGGTAGGCGGCGGCGATCGTCTCGGTCGTGCACGGCGGCTCGCTGCCGGGATTGATCATCATGAAGACGCGCCGATCCGCCTCTTCGGCCGAGATCAACTCACCGGCCCGCATCAGCAGCGAACGTATTTGGGCGTAGGACCAGCGGTGCCCGACCGAACGTGGGTTCGGTGCAGCGACGCGCGCGTGCGGAGCTTTCCAGAGTGGATGCGCGTGCAGCGCAGCGGCCTCCGCGATCACGTCGTCGATGGATGATGCTATTTGCATGCTGGATCCTCACACGGTGACATGGCCGATAACCTCTTGGCTAAACAGTTCCAGCGAGCCCATCGCATCTTCGAACCCAAGGTCGTAGAAGTTCACTTGCATCGATGCGTGCTCGAAACCGCCATATTCTTCCTGGACCTTCGCGATCGTCGCGCGGACCTCGGCCGGCGAGCCGACCCAGGCGCTGCCGCTTTCCAACTGGGTCTCAAACGTCTCGGCTTTTAGCTTTGCTACCATCTTGTCATAACCCGCATAGTCCTTCGAAGTCGTGCCCGTGGCCCAATCCGACGATGCCCCGACGATGGCCGCAAGGTAGGAGTCGATGCGCGGTTTCGCGATGCGGCGCGCGCGCTCACCGTCCCGGTCGACGAACATCTGAAACGCCAGCATGACCTCGCCGTTGCCGGGATGGCCGGCATCGCGCCAAGCCTGGCGATACGCTTCCAGAATCGGACGCATCGTCGGACCCGCCATCGGGATCGCCATGACGGAGAATCCGTTCGTGCCGGCATACGCGAACGACTCCGCGTTCATCGTCGCGGCAACGTAGAACTTAGGTCGTGGTTTCTGCGTCGGCCGGGGGAGGGACGTCGTTTCGACGATGTCGTGGAACTCTCCATGATGCGTGACGTTCTCTTCGGTCAGCAGCCGGCCGATTTGCTCGAGACCTTCCCGGAAGCGCGCCACCGATTCGTCGGGCGAAATGCCGAAGCGGCGGAACTCATGCGGCAGAAATGCACGCGCAAAACCGACATCGAGCCGGCCGCCGGAGATCGCATCGAGCATCCCGATCTCGCCCGCCAGTTTCAGCGGGTGGTTGAATACCGGTAAGACGGCCCCGGTGACGAGCCGCGTGCGTTTGGTGCGAGCGGCCGCCGCTGCCAGAAACACGATCGGGCTCGGGCTATAGCCGCCATATGGCGTGAAGTAATGCTCGACCGTTCGGATGTGCGAATAGCCGAGCCGGTCGGCAGCTTCGGACAACTCGAGACAATCTCGAAAATAGTCGGCCGCGGAGCGTTGGTCCGGACCAACGGCGGGGAAGAATTGAATTCCGAATTGCACGGTGTCGACTCCGTCTATGTCCGCAGTCGCGCCGGGAAAAGGGCGCTCGCGTTTCCGCGTTCGATGGCGGCAAGCTGCGCACCGCTCAGCGCGGCGTTCCGCAAACCCTCGGTTGTGTAGCTCATTTCGACGAACGGGAAATCGCTGCCGCGGAGCACCTTTGACGGGGGAGGCAGGCGAGAGCAGCGGCGGCGGCAGCCATGCCGAGAAATGCGCCTCGGCCGCTGCCGGCCGCAGGCCCGCACGTCACGAAGGCGCGCCGCCCGGCTTGCTCACCGGCACCCACCAGTCTTTCTGCGCATCCCATTTCGTAATGATGACCGACTGTTCGTTGAGCCCACGCTGCGGGACCTCGCGGAAGTCATAGCGGCCCATTGCGCCGGCGTAACCGCGCAGGGTTGAGAGGTAGTCTTTCGCCTGCGCCGCCGTGACGTTGAAGCCGTACTTCTTTATCGCGCCGATGATCAGCCAGCCGGGATCCCACGTGGTCGCCGGAATGCCGTCGGGCTTCACGCCGAGTCCCGCGACCGTCTTATTAAAGAGCATCGCTTGATCGCGCACGCCCTTGTCCGTGATCGCTTCGATCGCAAGCGGCGGTTGATCGGGGAAAAGCAACTCCTTCGGCAAAAAGGCGGCGTACTGTTTCATCGCCGCGTACGTCGAATTTCCGTTCGACGTAAACACCGGTACGTCGAGGCCCGAATCGGCGACCGCGTGCACGCCGGTACCGAAGGGCGTGCCGACGCAGAGGAGCATCAACACTTGCGGATCGGCGGCCTTGATGCGCGTGAGCTGCGCGGATGCGGAGACATCGTTTGGAGCGAAGTGCTCGCGCGCCACAACCGTGAAATCTTTGTTCGCGGGCAAAGCGAGAGCTGCGTCGGTGCCGCGCTCTTGATCTTGGCCGCTCGCATCGGTAGCGGCGAGGATCGCGATGCGTTTGAGACCGCGCTGATGCAGGTAGCGTAAGCCGGCCACGAGCGTCACGTCGGACGATACGTTCGCTGAAAAGGCCCAGCTGCCCGGTGCCGGATGAATGCCGGGTGTCAGGCAAAAAACGACGGGTCCGTTGGTCACGGTCGGTACGACGGAGGAACACGTCGCGGTCGACGACGGACCGAGGATGAACGGCGTTCCCTTCGCGGTCAGCGCGTTGGCCAGCTGGAGGCTCGTCTGAGGACTCGAACCATCATCTTGGAAAACGAACTTAATCGGCCGCCCATCCACGCCGCCCGCAGCGTCGGCAACTTGTTCGACGCCTTGAAGCCCGGCTTGCGAGCCCTTCCCGATGAACGCATACAAACCGGTGAGCGAAAGAATCACCGGGATCTCGTAGGGGTCGGCGGCGCGCGCCGGGCCGGCCACGCTCGAAGACATCAGCGCGACGGCGACAACGATCGCGCCGGCGCGCGAAGCACGTCGTAATTTCATAGTCACTTCCTCATGCTAGAGCGGATAGATCAGCGAACTGAGAATCACGTTGCCGTCATACACGCAGAGTTTTTCGGCAAAGCGAAAACCGCCGTTCGTCTCGTCGCGCACCACGAGATCCATGTAGCGGCCGATTGCGAAGAGGCGCGATTCTGCTTCGACCTGGCTCTCGCCGACGAGAAAGTTGGCTTGCGTCCGATAGCCGTCCGGCGTCTCGCCCAGGATGCGAACGCCGCTGACGAAGTGGCGCATCTGACGCGGCGCGAACATGCTCGTCTCGCGGATCGCCATCACGCGGTCGAGCATCATCCCGCGGCCTTCGCACGACATCGTCGGCCAGAGCATGTTGCGTTCGAAGTTCTCGCGCGCGACGATCCGGTAGAGCGCCGTCTCGGTGAAGAACTCCGGCCAGCGTTCGAGTTCGTCGTCGAGTGCCGCACCGTAGGCATCGTACAGCTCGAGCAGCTCGAGCTTGAGTTCGGCCGTCGGAGGTGCGATCACAGGCCCATCACCGAACGGTAGTACTTCTGCATCGAGCGCAACGGTGCTTCGGTCGCCGTATATTCAACGCTATCGGTTTCCAAGCCGCCCATCGCAATGACGCCCGAAAGTTCCGGGAAGCGCTGCACGCCGCGCTGGGCCATCTCGATGACCTCCGAGTCGTCGATCGACACGAGGCCGGAGGGCCCCATCAAGTTCGCCTGCATCGTGCGCCGCCGGATCATGGCCTCATCGTCCGAAGCATAGCCGAAGTTCGTCCAATGCAGCTCGAACTCGGTCGGCCCGCGCGGAACGAGTTGGCGGACCGCAAGCGCGTTGAGGTTTTGCTGCAGGATGATGTTCGGCCAAATCGTCTGCATCACGAGCGTGTGCGGCGGCGGGAACTCATGCAGCGGCTCGAGCATTTGCGTCCCCTGCAGCGTGAGTGTTTTGCTCGCGGCCGCAATTTCTTTGGTCGCCTCGGGATCGATCTCCCCGCCCCGCCGAGACGTAAACGCTCCGTGCTTGCCATCGCGATCGAGGATCGCGCTGCTCGGCTGATCGGCACGGTTCAACGAAAGTTGGACGAGGAACACGTGCAAGAGCGTGGCGTGATAGGGGTCGCGCAGGTTCTCGATCATCAGCTTCCAGTTACACCGGATGCGCTGACGCCAGTAGCCCAGGACGCGCAGCTCGCGACCGTCGAACATCCGGTCGAAGTACGGCAGGATCTCACCGAGGTAATCCTCGATCGACTCCATCGCCGGATCGTACGATGCAAAGATCACCCCGTTGTGCCGGGCGACGAAGAGCTTGTTCAGGCCGTGGTCCTTAAAATCGAAGTCGGCAGGCAAACCGCCTTCGCCTTTGATGCCCTTGCGGAACGGAACGCCGAGCAGATTTCCCTTGAGATCGTACGACCACTGGTGATAGGGACATTGAAACGTCTTCGCGTTGCCGTACGGCTGCGAGCAGAACGCGACGCCGCGATGCGCGCAGACGTTCTCGACGACGCTTACCTCACCGTCCTTGGCACGCGCGACGACCACGGGGCGATCGCCCACCCAGGTCTGCTTGAAGTCCCCGGCGTTGGGAATTTCGGCTTCGAGCGCGACATAGTTCCACGCGTGCCCGCGGAAAATGCGTTCTTGCTCCCGCTGATAAATGGCGGGATCGGAATACCAATCATAGGGGATGGCGGACCACGGCGGCGCTTGCAGTTCCACAGACACTCCGGCTCGGCGGGCAAAGGCAGTTTCACCTAGTGTGCCCGACCCTGAAGGATATGTCCAATACCAGCTCCATGCGCTAGGGCGCGGGTTTTCCCGATGCAAAGAGTTCGGTGGCCGGGAACGGCGCCGCGATGGCCCCAAATTTGGCCGCGTTGTCGATCACCGGCTGGAAGAGCGCCGGATCGAGCTGCTCTGAGTAGAGGGCGCGATGCATCGTGCTCGGATAGTCGGTCTTCGCAGCATCGCGCAAGATCTGGAGCGATTCGGTCTGATGCGCGTTCGCCCAGCGTGCCGTCTGCTCGATGACGGCGATGAACTTCTTGGCCGCGTCCGGATGCGCGGCGACCCACGCCTTCGTCGTGAACCAGGCACCGACTTGCCAGCGTTTGCCGATGGCGTCGTACGGCGCCGCCAAAATGCGGAATTTGCCGGTCGCGAGCGCGGCGCCCAAGGCCGGTTCCGCCGATACGGCAGCGTCCACGCGATGACCGATCAGTGCCGCGCCGGTCACGCTGGTCGGAATCTCGATCCAGTGCACGCTGCGGAAGTTCGCGCCATTTTTGTCGAGCCACGCATCGCCGCCGATCTGCGCGATGTTGAGAATGCCGTTCGTGGACATCGTCTTTCCTTCGAGGTCCTTGGCAGTCTTGACCGGCGAGTCCGCAAGCGTGAGCAGCACGGTCGTCGGTGATGCCGACGAGTACGCTCCGGCCGGCGCGAGCACGACGAACGGCAGCTTCTTTTCGTACGCGGTCGCAATCGAGACCACGTTCGACTGGCCGATGTCGGCCGCACCCCCGGCGATCGCCAGCGCAATGGCGGCGCCGTTATCGATCGATTGAATTTGCACGTCCAAGCCGGCTTGTTTGAAGAACCCCAACGCCTGCGCATAGTAGACTTCTGCGCCGATGTCGATCGGCGTCGACGCGATGCGGATCGTCGTCAGTTCCGTTTGCGAGAACGCCCCGCCGCCGCCCACCGCGAGCACCATTGCGAGCGCAATTGCCGGCAGCAGAACGATGCGTCGAATGATCATGGTGCGCTGACGAGCTGCGGCGCCCGAGCGGAACGAAGGACCTCGAGAATTTCCTCGGCGATCGGTGAGTACCGCACCTGATGGCGGCGAAACAGCGTCTCGAAACCGTCCGCACGCTGGGCCTTCGTGCCCTCCAGCGGCAAGACGATCACGCCGTTCTGCTCCGGATTGCGAATCACGTTCTTCGGATCGTGACCGTCCTCGATGCGTTTGAGTTCGCGTAAGAGCATGCGACGGTACATCGTTATCCCGCGGTCGGTCGTTCCGAGCGACTCGCGGGAACGATCGGCGATCGCGCCTTGCGACACCCACGCCATGATATCTTGACCGTGGATCGAATCGAGCATGAAATCGCCGTCGGGTTGGAAGATCGGCGTTTCGTACTCGTGCACGCGGTCGAGCAGATGCGCCGGTGCCGTGGCGCCTTCCGGCATCACAAACGCACCGAACCAATAGTGCTTGGTGTGCGTGTCGTCGATCGGTACGCGGATCTGGAAACGATACTCATGCCACGCGGGCGATGCGTTGCCGATCGCGAGGATGTTGGGAAACACGACCGGGTGACCGATTTTCCAATCGTCGTCTTCTTCCGTCTGGCCCTCGAGAACGCGCCGCTTGACGATGCCGTACTCGAACTCATCGAAACCGATCTTCATGTGGCGCCGCGTGAACGAAACCTTGAGGCCCTCGCTCTCCTTGACGAACTCGAAGAAATGCCCGTGCAGCCACTCCGTATGGACGGCGTCGAGCGAGTTCTCCATAATTTGCAGCCAGTTGCACGGGATCACGGCGCTTCCGAGAATCCGGATCGTGCCTTCGGCAACGAGCCCGTCGAGCCGTGGGATGAGGGGCGCCGGCAACGGCCCGAGATAGGCCCACAAGAGACCGCCGAGTTCGCTGACGGCATAGGCCGCCGGCGAACCTCCGCGCGGGAACGATGCCTCGATCAGGTCATACCCGCCGTCATCGTTGCGGGAGAGCGCGAGATCTTCGCCCAGCAAACGGACGCGCTTCGTCCGTTTCTCCAGCATTTCACCGAGCGTGCCGATCGGCTGCCAGTAGCGGCGCAGCAGGGCACCCATGCGCGTACCGGGACCGATGCGGGTGAGCAGTTCGTTCTCTTGCGGCGTGACCACTACGCGACGCTCGCCGGTTCGCGCGCTTCCCGCCGGGCTTCGCGCGCCTGCGCGAAGACGGCGATGATCTCTTCTGCGATGGGCGAGAAGATCGACATGTGGCGGCGAAAGAGACTCTCGAACCCGTCGCCGAACATATCTTTATTGCGTTCGAGGGGCAATTCGATGTACTCGTTGCGCGCCGGATCGCGAATCACGCCCTTTGGATCGCCGCCGGCTTCGGCCACGGCCATCTCGCGCTCGAGCATCTTGCGGTACATCGTGACGCCGCGATCCGAACTGCCCAAGTTTTCGCGGCTACGATCGGCGATCTCGCCCTGCGTCGTCCACGCCATGATGTCTTGACCGTGGATGTACTCGAGCAAGTAGCTGCCGTCGTCCGCCACGATCGGCGGTTCGTAGAGCGGTACGTCGTCGAGCAGATGCTGCGCCACGACCGATCCTGCCGGCGGAACGTAGGCGTGATACCAATAGTGGCGCGTATGCGTATCGTCGACCGGTACGCGGATCTGAAAGGTGTACTGCTGCCAGAGACCGCCGCCGCTGCCGACCGCAAGAATGTTCGGGAACACCACCGGATGTCCGACTTTCCAATCGTCGGAGTCTTCCGACTGGCCTTCCATCAAACGTCGTTTGATGATGCCGTACTCGAACTCATCGAAGCCGATCTTCGCGTGATGACGCGCGATCGCGACCTTCACCCCGTCACGTTCTTTGATGAACTCATAGAGCAGTCCGTGTAACCATTCCGTGTGCACCGGGTCGAGTGAATTCTCCATGATCTGCAGCCAGTTGCATGGGACGATCGCCTCACCAACGTGGCGGATTGCGCGATCGGCGACGAAACCGTCGAGCCGCGGAACGAGCGGCGCGGGCAGCGGCCCGAGATAGCCCCAGAGCAGACCACCCATTTCCGAAACCGGATAACCGGCGTTCTTGATCCGATCTTTGAACGTGCTGCCGTCGGGCTCGTTCGGCTGATCGATGCACTGCCCGGCACCGTCGAACTTCCAGCCGTGGTACGGACAGCGAATGCCGTCGGCCTCCGGAATGCCGTAGGCCAGCGAGGCGCGGCGGTGGGGGCAGAATTCGCCGATCAAACCAAAGTTCGACGAGCGATCTTTGAAGAGCACGAGATCCTCGCCCATGAGACGGACGCGCTTCGTCCAGCGGTCGCGCATCTCGCCGACGGTCGCGACCGGCATCCAATACCGGCGCAACAGCGCACCCATCGGCGTCCCCGGCCCCACGCGCGTGAGGCGCTCATTCTGCTCCGCAGTCAGCATGTCGGCGTGCCATCCTTCTCCCGGCCCAAACGGCCCGGGTATGGAGAGCTTCGGCGTCCCTCGCGACTGTCCTGAGGTAAAACGCATTCTTTAGTTGACAACGAGCGTGGCGATGCGGTAGCCTCATCTCTGTGCTGCCGGAAACTATATCCATAGTTGCTCTATATGGACGCTTGGCCATCGCTGCGCTAGCCATCGCGACGTCGGTGCTTCTGCCCGGGACCGGCGCCGGGGCGGCCACGCAATCCGTGAGCGTGCCGAACGTTGCTCAGCCGCCCCCGCTCGATGCACAAACGCTCCCTTCGGCATGGCCTGCGGACCCGTCACTCTCCCTCCCGTGGGACGTCGTCCGCACGCGCGACGCCGCCGAGCCGACGAACGTACGCGTCGCCTCCGACGGTCGATTCCTCTACGTGCGCTTCGATGTAACGCAAGCCGAGCCGGCCGTCGCGACGCAGCAGAGCAACGACACGATCACGGGGGGTAGCCAAGGCAACAACGGCGGTCTTTCGTGGAGCGCAGACGACGCGGTGTGGGTCGATCTCTGGCCGACCGGCCCCACCGGATTCGAGTACCAGTTCGAAGCGAATCCGAACGGTTCGCACAACGAGAGTTCCAGCGAGAACGCCGCCTTTGCACCGCAGTGGGAATCGCACGGGGCGATTCACCCCGGCGGCTATACCGTGACGATGGCGATCCCGATCGCCGTCCTTCACGGTGCGCAAAGCGGAACGTGGCGCGCACAATTCATTCGCTACGCCCGCGCTTCGGGCGCCGAGAACGTGTGGTCGTTCGATGCGGCGCAGACCCGGGCTGATGACCCGGCACGTGCCGGCGCGCTGTCCATCACCCTAACGAACAAAGCCCCGCTTCCGAAGCCGCGGGCCGCCGTGTACGGGCTCGGTTCGGTGGCCGGTGCGGCTGCGGGCGGTTCGACGTCTCGCGTCGGCGCGGATCTGTCCGTCCCCGTGACGCCGACGGCTGCATTCTTTGCCACCTTTCATCCCGACTACTCGAACGTCGAACTCGATCAGCAATCGATCGCGCCCACCGTCTACCAGCGCCAATTCAGTGAAGTTCGGCCCTTCTTCACGCAGGCGGCATCATATTACGACAACTTTAGTTGCGATGTGTGCAGCGGCTACCGGACGACGCTCTACACGCCCGCGATCCCGACGTTCTCGCAAGGCTACGCCTTCGAAGGAAAGCAGGGCGATTTCGGGCTTGCCGCCTTCGATGCGATCAGTCCCGGACGCAGCGACAGTGCAACCGCGCTCGACTACACGTCACCCGACACGCGCTGGATGTCATCGTTCCAACACGTATCGACGGATCTGGCGGGGTTGAGCGATGAGACCAACGAGTTGGGCGTGCAGTGGACGGACCTCAAATACCTCAGTGCGTATGCGAACTACTCGACCGACAACGGAACGAACGTCCTCGATCCGGGTCAAGGAACGGCAGTCGAGGGCGGCGGGGGTTACGGGTCGCCACGTTTCGCGCTGTATGGTGCCCTGCGCAGCGTCGGCGCAGAATTCAATCCGGTCGACGGCTTTGTCGCGCACTCCGGCATTGCCGGTTACGCCCTCTACTCCGCCCGCATCTGGACCTTCGGTCCGTCGAGCCCGCTCGCGGCCGTGGGCGTCAGCGGATTTCTCGATCGCTATCAAGGGCCGATATACGGCCAGTCACAGAGCGATCAACAGCTGCTCTTCGATCTGCTTACGAAAAGCGCATGGGACCTTCAGTTCTACACCGGCTCCGACTATTGGCGATTCGGTCCCACACTCGCGCCGATCTCGCAAAACGGCGGCTTTAACATTACGTATCACAGTGGATTGCAGACGAACAACTCCGGGAACTTTCCCTCGCACGGGTCATCCGCGACGCCGACTGAGGTTCAATACGAAACGGGCGCCTACGGTGCCGGACGGCTCGATACGTGGCTGCGCACGTCAACCGTTCGCTTCGGCGTGAAGGGAACGCTCACGTTTACGGTCGACAACACCTCGCAATGGCTGCCGAGTGGTCCCGACAACATCCAATGGTTTGACGGCGTCTCGTACTCCTACCAGGTCAATCGCGAGTCATCGTTTGCCGTCGGCATACGGCACGTCACCGGGCTTCCGCCCCAGCCGAACGGCGGCGGAGACTGCGAAGGCTCGTGCTCGAACGTCTCGATCGCCTATCACCTGCGACTGCGCAACGAAGAGTTCTACCTCGCCTACGGCAACCCCAACACGTTGATCACCGTCCCGCAGGCTCTCTTAAAAGTGATCTTCTACGTCGGCGGAGCGAAGGGAACGTAACCGGCTGCAATCGTAGGAATCGGGCTCTAGGAGGTTCTCGATGAAAACGTATCTGGCAGCTCTACTCATCGCTCTCGTGAGTCTCACGCCGCTCCCGGCACGAGCCGCCGCACCCGAACCGTATGAAATCAACGTCATCCTCTCGCTCACCGGCATCGCGGCGTTTCTCGGCAACCAGGAGCTCACGACCCTCAAAGCGCTCGAGCCGGTAGAAAACAGACGCGGCGGCATTCACGGCCGGCCCATCAAGTTCATCACCTATGACGACGGCTCGAACCCGTTCACCACGGTGCAGCTCGCCAACGGAATCATGGCCAAAAACGTGCCGCTGATCATGGGCCCGACGCTCGGCGCCTCATGCGAAGCCGTGTACGCGCTGGTCAAGAACGGCCCGGTAGAATACTGCTTCGCGCCGACGCTGCAATCGGCGCCCGGCAGCTATGCGTTCTCCGCCAGCGTGGGTACGCCCGATCTCGCGATCGCAAACGTGCGCTATTTCCGCGAGCGCGGCTACAAGCGCATCGCCATGATCTCATCGACCGACATATCCGGGCAAAATGGCGAACAGGTCGTGTTACGCGCTCTGACGCTGCCCGAAAACAAATCGGTAACGCTGGTTGACAACGAACACTTCGGCATCGCCGACGTCAGCGTCGGCGCACAACTCGCGCGGATCAAAGCGGCGAACCCCGAAGCGATCGTCGTCTGGTCGACGGGTACGCCGAACGGCACCGTTTTGCGCGGACTGCACGATATCGGCCTCGATCTGCCGACGTCGCTCAACGCCGGCAATATCGTGGCGACACAAATGCGCAGCTACGCATCGTTCATGCCCGCGCACCTCTATCTGCCGGGCTATCGTTTCATGGCCTCGGATCTGGTCTTGCCCGGTCCCGTAAAAAACGAGATGCAAGCGTTCTTCGCCGCGTTCGCCGCCATCGGCACGCGACCGGAAGCCGCGCATTCGTTTGCCTGGGACGCGACGCGCGTCGCGATCAACGCTTTGCGCCGGCTCGGACCCAACCCGACCGCGACCCAATTGCGCGACGCGATCGAGCAAACGCACAGCTATGCGGGCATCAACACGATCATGGACTTCCGCGACGGCAGCCAGCGCGGCACGCCGATCACGGCCGTCGTGATGATCGAGTGGAGCCCGTCGGCCGACAAGTTCATCCCGGTCAGCCGGCCCGGCGGAATGCCGCTCGTGAAGTAGGGGCGCAGTGCCGCAGATAAAAAAACCCCGCCGGTAAACGGCGGGGTTTTTACTGGGGCTGGTCGCTAGCTTAGAGTTGGAAGAGCCACGTGTCCAGATAGATCTGGTTGACGTTGAGCCGGTTCAGGAAGCACCCGGGGCACGTCGTCAGGTTTCCGGCCGGAAGCGTTACGCCGGGAATGTTCTGAACGTGGAGACCGGTGACACCAACGCGGACGCCATTGGTGAACCAATGGTCGAGTTGAAGTCCGAACAGTTCCGTTCCCGAAGTCGCCGAGATGCTGAGATTGTTCGGCGGAACCGTCGAACCGGCAGTTCCCCAGGAGTCGGTGCCTGCGCCCGCGCCCGAAACTGCGAACAGTATCTGGGCGATGTTCGAGTTAGCCGTACCGTACGTGGGAATCGTCGCATCCGGGCTGGCAGCCATCGTGTTGCCTTTGCTCGCATACGTGAGGGCCGTGTTCCACGTGTACCCGCCGACCCACGGCGAACCCGTGAACGGATCGTTCCCGAGATGCTGTCCGTATTGGACGAGAAGGTTGAACGTCCCGAGCGGGCCGCCTTTACCCAAGTACTGCGAAATGTACGGAGCAAACGTCGCGTCATTTCCTTGGGCTGTGATAAACGAACCGCTCGTGACCGCGCCCGCGGCGAGGTGATTGGCTGCGCACGATGCCGCACTGATTGCGATCGACACGCCGCACGTGACGGCTGCCGGATCCCAATAGGTGAGCGGATCGGCCGTATGATAGTCGAATTCGTAACCGATCGCGGTCTTGGTCTTCTGGACGAGAAAACTCGCGGCCGATTTAAACGACTGATGGTTTTGGTTACAATACCCGTTGAGCGTGCCCGGGGGCGTCTGCAACGTTCCGGTATTCAAACCGACGACGTTTGGCGTGCAAACGTTGCCCGTCGCCGTACCGGCATTGGCCGTCGCGAGCGTCATGGCCGTCACCGGCGGTAAGCCGTAGGCGATCCAGCCGTCGAAGACGTGCTTCGGATCGTGAACGCCGAACGTGAATCCGGTGACGTTCGTGCCGCCGTACAACAGCGGGTTGTTGATCCAGGGTCCGCCCGCTAGTGAAACGCGGCCGATCTGACCGTAGACACCGCCGGGCGAATTCCAGCCGAGGAAGAGATAGTCGACGGACAGCGCGATGCCGCCGTTGGTCGGTTGCAGATCCGTGTACGAGCAACCCGCTCCGGTCGTCGCGGCGCCGGTGATCGTTTCGCAATAGGGCGGGTTGGTGGTGCTGAGGCCGCTGCCGGCTTCAGATTTGAGCTGCGCCGAAAGGCGCGCGCCGTAGTTCCAGCCCGCCGGTAAATTACCGACGAAGAAGAGACTTGCGTAGGTGATGTCGGTTCCGTGGTCCACGTCACCGACCGGAGTGGAGTTCGTAGCGCCTTCATTGCCCCAGGCAAAGTTGGATCCGTAGCTCTGACCCTGTTGCCCGGCGAGTTGAGCCGCGGCCGACGAGGTGTAGAACGACGGGAAGGGCGCACCTGCTGCTACGGCAGCGTGTCCGCCGGGGGCCGCAGCAACGGCGATCGGGCCGTTCGTGATCCCGACGTACGAGTTGATGTTTCCGGGACGGGAGTAGAAGCGAATGCCGGTGTGCTCCCGCGTGACGGTCGTGGCCGTCGCGTCGGCTTCCGTCTGCAGCGCAGACGTCTGCGCTTGAAGCGCACTCGTCGTTTGCTGCAGTGCGCCGGTTTGCGCTTCGAGCTTGGCAACGCGCGCCTGGAGATCGGCGATTTCGGGGCCGAACGCCGAGACGAGCTTGCGGAGTGCTGCGACGTCGCTTTGTTCGGCCGTCTGGCCGGCCGCGATCTTGTCCTTGAGCGAGCTTACCGCCTCATTGACGAGAAAGGCCGCTTCGTAGCGCGTCATCGGCCGCTGGCCGAGGAACTTTCCGTTCGGATAGCCCTTGAGGTATCCGTCCTGGGCGAGTTGGCTGATTGCCTCGAAGGCCCAGTGGTTTGCGGGGACGTCGGGAAATGGGGTAACGGCGGAATCGGCGACATCTACGCTGGCGCTTGAGGGCGCCGGTACTGCGTCGTTCGCCCACGCCGGCTGGCTCGCCATGAGCAGGAACGCTGCGCTCAGGACGAACGCCAGCGGTCGGCGTTGAGTAAAATGGAGCATGCTTAAATCCTTGAAAAACTGGCGTCCGTCACACTGCAAAGCTGGTCGTCTATAGATCCCGACCCTACAAATGTGGCCAAACACACTAAAAAGCCAGCGTGGGTACGCTCGCACGGCACTAGAATACGACATAAGTGACCCTCTGCGCAAGAAGGTTTCTTCACAAAATCAGTCGTGGGCGTCCTGGTAGGTTAGACGGTCGAGCTCGAAACGTACCTACAGAACGCCCCGGGCCGCCACTCACGGGGGTTGGCCTAGGCGGCCAGCGCGGCTTCGGCGCGCAGGGCGGCAACGACGGCACGGACGGCCGGCGACTTATTGAGCGTATAGAAATGAAGTCCCGGAGCGCCGCGAGCAAGCAAATCGGCGCATTGCAGTGCGGTGAAGGCCACCCCGAGGTCGACGAGCGCTTTGGGATCGGTTTTGCACGATTCGAGTTCCGCCCGCAGGCGCGGTGGGATCGTAGCCCCGCACAGCGACGTGAACCGGCAGATCTGCTCGTAATTGGTAATCGGCATGATGCCGGGGACGATGGGGACCGTGATCCCGGCGGCGCGGGCCCGCGCGACAAACGAGAAATAACGTTCGTTCTCAAAGAAGAGCTGCGTTACGAGGAACGATGTCCCGGCCGCGACCTTCGTCACCAGATGCTGTAGGTCGGCGGCCGGATCCGGCGCTTCGGTGTGCGTTTCGGGATAGCAGGCGCCGCCGACGCAGAACGTATAGTCCTGCGCGAGGAGGGCGACGAGGTCGGAGGCGTGCGCCAGGCCACCGCGGTGTGCGACAAAGTCCGGGGCATCGCGCGGCGGATCGCCGCGCAGGGCGAGGACGTTCTGGATGCCTATGGCAGCGAGGTCGTCGGCATAGGAGCGCAGGTCCGCGGACGTGCTGCCGGCGCACGTCAGGTGCGCCATCACCTCGACCGCGAGTTCCGTCTTGATGCGCCGCACGAGATCCAGCGACCGCTCGCGCGACGACCCGCCTGCGCCGTACGTGATCGAGACGAAACTCGGCCGCAGAACGCGCATCGATTCGATCGTCGCGAGGAGCTCATCGGCCGCTGCATCGCTCTTGGGTGGGAAGAATTCGAAGGAGATCGCGGGCCGCTGCCCGTCGAGCGCTTCCACGATCCGCACGTTAGGCCGTCAACAATTCGCGGCTGGCCGCAGCATTAAAATACGTCGCCTGCGGATGATGGATGATGATCGCCGCCGTCGACTGCTCGGGGACGATCTGATAGGCGCTGGTCAATTCCGTTCCGATCGCGCGCTCGGCGTCGAGCAGACGCCAAACGGTTTCGTGTTGCGCGAGGTCCGGACACGCCCCGTAGCCCCATGAATAGCGTTTTCCCCCGTCGCCGGCAATCCCCAACTCGCTACGAATTCGCCGGTGCGTATGCTCGGCAAGCGCCTCGGCCGCCTGGACTGAAAAACCGTGCAGAAAGTACGATTCGCTGTAGTCGCCGCTTTGCTGCATCGCATCGATTCGCCCGGAGACGGCGGCTCCGACGGTCACGACTTGCAACGCGATCACGTCGACCTCGTGACCCGGCCCCGGCTTGCGTAAATAGTCGGCGAGGCACAGATGCTGCCCGCCCGTTTGGCGCGTAAACCGCAACCGCGCGATCTCGACGCGGATGTCGGCGGGATCGTAGATCACGACATCGTCGCCATCGCCGGCTGCCGGAAAATAACCGTAGACGACTTTGGGCTCTAAGAGCGCGGACCGCTGGGCCAGCGCGCGGAAGCGCCGCAGCCGCGGTTCGAACTCGTCACGAACGAGCGCCTCCCACTGCGCGCCTTTGACGCTCGACCCGCCCCACGATAACCGGAAGAGACTACGCAGATCGAAGTGCGGCCACAGTTCGCTCACGTCGAGGTCCGTGACCGTGCGCGTTCCAAAAAACGGCGCGTTGGGAATATCCGCCTGGGCGAGCCACTCGCGCGCACTGCGGTTGGATATTGCGGCGGGTTCCTCGACCGGCCGCTTGAGCGTTGCCAGCGCCTCATCCCGCATGTGTTCGACGAGCGCTTCGCGTCGCGCCGGCACGATGAGTTGCTCCATGATGTCGAGACCCTGGAACGCGTCTTTGGCGTAGAACAGTCCCGGCGCGAAGAAACGCTCGCCGTCGACCAGCGCGGTCCGCCGGCCGAACTCACGGTTGATCGCAGCGCCGCCGATCAAGATCGGAAATTCGAGCCCGCGCGCGTCCTGCTCCTGGACGCAAATCGGCATTTGCTTCGAGGTCGAGACGAGGAGCGCGGAAAGTCCGATTGCGTCGGCCTTGACCTCGATCGCCTTTTCGAGGATGACGTTCATCGGCACTTGTTTGCCGAGATCGAAAACGGTGTAGCCGTTGTTGGCGAGGATCGTGTGCACGAGGTTCTTGCCGATGTCGTGAACGTCGCCGAAGACGGTCGCGAGAACGATCTTTCCTTTGCTCGCGCCGTCCTTCTTCTCGAGAAACTGCTCGAGATGAGCGACGGCTTTCTTCATCACCTCGGCCGACTGCAACACGAACGGCAAGATCAACTCGCCGGAGCCGAATTTGTCGCCGACCTCTTTCATCGCCGGGAGCAGAACGGCGTTGATGACGTCGACGGCGTCGCGCGTCTGCAGCGCCTCGTCGAGCTTGGCCTCGATTCCGTCCTTGCGGCGCCGGAGAATCGCCTGGTGGATGCGCACCTCGATCGGCTGGCCGGCATCATCGTCGGGCGCATCGGCCGCCGCCACGGGCCCCTTGCTCTCGAAGTGTTCGATCACGCGTTGCAATGCATCCGAACGCCGGTTGAACACCAGGTCGTCGCAGAGCCCGCGCTCGAGCGCGTCGAGCTCCGCGTAGGGCGTGATTTCTTTGGCATGAACGAGCGCGATGTCGAGCCCCGCATCCACGCAATGGTGAAGCATCACGGAGTTGAGCGCAGCCCGCGCCGCCGGCTTCAGGCCGAAGCTGACATTGCTGACGCCGAGCGAGGTGAGGACGCCCGGGATCTCGCGCTTGATGCGTTTGATGCCGTCGATCGTGGCGACCGCCGAGTCGAGAAACTCCGCATCTCCCGTCGCCAGCGTAAACGTGAGCGCATCGAAGATCAGGGCTCCCGGCAGAAGGCCGTACTCGGAGGTGACGATGTCGAAGATGCGCTTTGCCACTTCGAACTTGCGGTCGGCCGTCTTCGCCATTCCGATTTCGTCGATCGTCAGGGCGACGACGGCCGCGCCGGCCTCTCGCACGAGCGGCATCACGTCGTCGATGCGCTTGCGCCCATTCTCGAGATTGACCGAATTGACGATCGCGCGGCCGGGGTACGCTCGCAGCGCCGCCGCAATCACGGCGGCCTCGGTCGAATCGATCATGACCGGCGCCTCAACCGACTGCGCGAGCTTCTTGACGATGATCTCCATTTGGGCGGCCTCGTCGGCCCGTTCGGTCATGGCCGTGCAGAGATCGAGCACGTGCGCGCCCATTTCGATCTGCTCGCGGGCGACCAGGACGATGTCGTCGTAGGCGTCGGCGAGCAATAGCCGTTTGATTCGGCGCGACCCCTGAGCGTTGATGCGCTCGCCGACCAGCAGCGGCTTCGGCTCTTGTTCCAAATAGGTCGCGGTCATTGCGCTAGCAACCAGTTGCTGTGGTTTTGCGTCCGGCGTCCGGCCGCGCAGTCCATCGACCGCCGCCGAGAGCGCCGCGATGTGGGCCTCGGTCGTGCCGCAGCAGCCACCGATCGCGTTCACGCCGAAATCGGTGACGAACTTCCGCAGTTCGGCGGCCATCTCGGCGGGCGTCTCGGGATAGATCGTCTCGCCGTTTGGTCCCATGATGGGCAGACCGGCATTGGGGATGACGGCCACGTAGCAGCGCGAATTCTCGCAGAGATAGCGGACCGCGTCGCGCATGTGCGAGGGACCCGTGGAGCAGTTGAGGCCGATCACGTCGATGGGCAACGCATCGAGCGTCGCGCACACCGCGCGAATGTCGGTTCCGAGCAGCATCCTGCCGGTCACGTCGAGCGTCGCCTGTGCCTGAATCGGGACGCGCCGTAAGCCGGCGTCGAACTGGCGAATGATTCCGGCAATCGCGGCCTTCATCTCGAGCAGATCTTGACTCGTCTCGAGCAGCAGCAAATCGACCCCGCCCTCGACGAGATGACGCGCTTGCTCGCCGTAAAGCGATGCGAGTTCCTCAAAGGTGATCTTCGAGAGCGCCGGATCCGAGGACGAGATGAGCATCCCGGTCGGCCCCATGGCGCCCGCGACGAAGCGCGGCCGCAGCCAGCGAACCCGGTCGACGCACGCGCGAGCAATGGCCACGGCCGTCCGGTTGATCTCGCCGACGCGGTCCCCCAGGCCGTACTCATCGAGCTTCAGCCGCGAGGCCGTGAAGGTGTCCGTTTCGAGCACGTCCGCACCCGCTTCAAGGTACGCTTGGTGAACGTGCTCGACGATATCCGGACGGCTGAGGACGATCGCTTCATTACATCCGTGGAAAGCCGCCCCGCCATACGCCTCAGGCGCCAACTCGCGCGCCATGATTTGCGTGCCCATCGCTCCGTCGAAGACCAGGATGCGTTTTGCCAGTTCGGCCAGGTAGGGGTCCATGTCTTAAGCATCGCGATATGCCGAGGTTTTTCGCCCGAGAGCTTGTCCTTTTCGGACGACATCGTATAATTTGGACATGCAGCGTGAGGAAGTAGCGCTCCAGGCACTTGAGACCGCCGTCTTGGCCCAAACAAGAGCCGTCAAGCCTACGGAAGGTGCCGAGCAGCTCAAGTTCGCCTTGCGGCTCGAAGAAGTCTGGGGGTCCTGCGCCCTGGCCGGTTCGGCGACGACCCTGAGCCAAACGCGCGCGCTGCTGCAGCGCGGCGTGGTCGCCGGGGACCGGGCATTTCGCGACTACTTGATGGTCTGGGGCTACGGCCTCGCCTCAGGGTGGGCGCAAAGCCAGCGCCCGCGCGCCGCCGGCGCATTGATCACGGTCGCGGATGTCCGGGGGCTGCATGCGCGCGCCACGGCCGGCACCGCACTCGTCGACAGCACCGCGACGCCCGGCGCCTGGCGAACCCACAACGCGCGGCCGATCCGCAGCGGCGTCATCCCGATCCCACCCTCGCTCGTCGTGTCCGAGGTGGCGAGTCTCATCGACCGTTTCGGATTTGGGCCGCCCGCGGCTGCCCCGCGCTTCCTGTGGCTCGCGATGTTCCAGGAGCGCCTCGAGCGCATCCGGCCGTTCTCTTCGGCCAACGGCAGAGTGGCACGCCTGGCCGTGAACCTGCTGCTCACGCGCATGGGAATGCCGTTCGTGACGATCCCGCCGCGGTCCATCCGGACCTACCGCGAGGCGATCGCACAGGCGGATGCAGGCAATCACTATCCGTTAGCGCTGCACACGGCTCGCAGCGTGGGGCGCAATCTCGAACGCTTCACGGTGCCGGTCGATCTGCAGTCCCTGGCTGCGCTGGCCGGACCGATCTCGCTCGACGCGTTGCACAAAGCAGCGCAACGCGGCCGGCTTCGTCATGCCCACCTCGGATCGCGGCTCTATAGCACCGTTGCTTGGCGCGATGAGTACCTAGCGCAACGCGAAAAGCAAACGGACTGACACCAAGGGCGGGAGCCTAGCGAGTGGAAGTTGCTCGCGATGACCCTCTCGCAATTTCGCGTGCCGCGCGGCTTTTGCAACGTGGCAATCACGCTCGTTTGCACGATCTCGGCGCTCGCTTGGCAGCCGTGCGCAGCGGTCGCGCAAACCCTGCAGGTCGTCAACGTCGGGACGATTCCATTGGAGGCCAATGCCACGCTCTATTATGCAGAGCAGCTCGGCTATTTCAAGGACGCCGGCCTCGACGTGCACATCACGCCGCTCAACAGCGGACCGACCGTCGCGGCTGCGGTCGTGAGTGGTGCGCTCGACGTCGGCGTCGCCAACGTCGCGACGATCGCGCAAGCGCACAACCGCGGGTTGCCTTTTAGCTTCATCGCGCCGGGTGCGTACGCCACGCCGACGTCCATGACCAACGTCATCATGGTCGCGAAGGATTCACCGATCCACTCCGCCGCCGATCTCAACGGCAAGACCGTGGCGATTAACGGCCTCAAGGATTTGCAGCAAATATCGGTTTCCTCATGGATCGACAAGCACGGCGGCGATTCGAAGACGGTCAAGTTCATCGAAGTGCCCGTCTCGCAGATGGCTGCAGCCGTCGAAACGCATCGCGTCGACGCCGCGAAGGGTGACGAACCGTTCATCACCGCGGCGGGTCCGGAAATTCGGATTCTCGGAAATGTCATGGACGGCATCGCGCCGCGCTTCATGATCATCGGATGGTTTTCGACGAACCAATGGCTTAAAGACCATCCCGATCTCGCCGCTCGTTTTGCCGCTGCGATCGGCAAAGCGTCGCAGTGGGCGAACGGGCACGACCGCGAGTCGTTGGCCATTTTTCTTCAAAACGCGAAGGTCGATCCGCAAACCGCCGCGGCCATGGCGCGCTCGAGGTTCGGCGTCACACTCGAGCCGTCCATGATGCAACCGGTGCTCGACGCAGCCTTGAAATACGGCGTGCTCGATCGTCCGATTGCTGCGAGCGAGCTGATCTGGCGCGCGCCCTAGCATGTATCCGCCCGAACTCGTGCAGCCGGCACAGCCGCCGGAGGGAGTCTTCTTCACCGGGGACCAGCGCGTGCCGATGCGCGACGGCGTTGCGCTTGCCGCGGACGTCTATCGCCCGACGGCGGCCGGCCGATTTCCCGTTCTGCTTTCGCTGTCACCATACTCGAAAGACATCCAGCAAAAACCGCCGCAGTGGAGCCACGCAATCGAGTCCGGCGCGACGGCGTTCTACGTCGGCCACGGTTACGTCCACGTGATCGCGCAGGGCCGCGGCGCCGGCCGTTCGCAGGGCCGCTGGGGACTCTTCGACGAGGGCGAGCGCACGGACGGTTACGATCTCATCGAATGGATCGCGGAGCAGCCGTGGTGCGACGGCAACGTCGGCATGATCGGCGACTCGTACTGGAGTTGGAGCCAGTACCATGCGGCAGCGCGGCAACCGCCCCACCTGCGGTGCATCTGCCAATGCGACGCCGCGACGGACTTCTACCGCGATTTGATCTATCAAGGCGGCGTCTACAACGCGGAGTTCTTGGACAAATGGGTGCCCTATCATACGCGGATGATGGCGTGGCCCGGCCCCGTCGCGGGCAAAGAACCACCGCTGAATCTCCCCTATGAAGTAACGCTCCGCCCGTACGACGGTCCGTGGTACCGCGACCGGTCTCCGGCGACGTACCTCGAGCAGATCGAAGTGCCGGTGATGAGCATTTCGCCGCAGGGCGGCGCCGTTCACATGCGCGGACAACTCGCCGGCTATCCAAAAATCCGGTCACCGAAGAAACTCTTGGTCGTTCCACCCACCGGCTTCTGGTCGCACGCGCGCTACCTCACCAATCGAGCGCTGAACGCACACATGCTGCGCTGGTTCGATCATTGGCTCAAGGGTATCGATACGGGGATCATGGAGGAGCCGCAAGTCGCGATTTTTGACGCCGGCACGCGCGATTGGCACCATGCCGATGCGTATCCGATCGCGTCGTCGGTATGGACGCAATTGTACTTGCGATCCGACCGGAGCCTGGCGTTCGCGGCGCCGCAAGAGGAGCAGCCGGACAGCTATCGATTGCCCGAGTCGATCGCGCTCTCCATCGCCGGCGAATCCGCGCTTACCTACACGACGGACCCGTTGACGGCGCCGTTGCGCGTCTGGGGGCCGATGTGTTTCACGCTCTATGCCGCGTCATCGCAACCGGACACGGTTTGGCATGTGAAGTTGATCGACCGCGGGCCTGACGGCGCAGTCCGCACGTTGAGCCGCGGTATTCTGCGAGCATCGTTCCACGCCGTCGATGCAGCACGGTCGCTACCCGGACAACCGCACCATCCCTTCGATAAAACCGACTTGCTCGTACCGGGAACCGTGTACGCGTTCGAAATCGAGATGCGACCGATCTTCTTCACGTTTGGAACGGGTCACCGGCTCGAAATTCAGATTGCGAGCGAAGATATCGGTTACAGCAACCATATGCGTCAGCTCGACGTCCAGCTGCTCCCGTGGCCGGTTGAGAATACCGTTCACCACAGCCTCAACCGCGCGTCGCATCTCCTCCTGCCGGTGATTCCGGAGACGGTCGAAGCCGTTCTCGTGAAGCCGCCGATCTCTGAAATCAATTGGCCGCTGGTTCCCGGCTTCTGGCGTGCCGATACCGACGACTGGCCCCTTCGCCCGTAGTCCGCATCCGAGGCCCGCAAGAATCTTCCACCGTAGCGAGAAACAGTTGCCATGATGGCCAATTGGAAGAAGTTTCTTGGGTTCACGCTCGTCGCCGCGCTTGTCTGCGGTTCGGCCGCGCGAGCCTCGACATCGAACAACGTTCCGACGTACAACGGATCGTATAGCGGCGACCGCTATTCGACGCTGACGCAGATCGATCGGCAAAACGTCGCGCGCCTGCGCCCCGTATGCAGCTTCCAACTCGGCAAAGTCGGCCCGATGCAGAGCTCGCTCATCGTCCAAGACGGCGCGATCTATTTCACGCAGGACGACGAGACCTACGCCATCGACGCGCGCAACTGCAAGCAAATCTGGCACAGCAGTTATGTGGATGCCGCCAAAAAATCTGCGATCGCCAATCGCGGCGTTGCATATCTGGACGGCGTGCTCTATCGCGGTACGATGGATGCGCATTTGATCGCGCTCGACGCGAAAACCGGGAAGACGCTCTGGGACGTCCCGGTCGCGGATACCGCCGACGGCAGTGCCGTCAGCGGCTCGCCGATCGCATGGAACGGCAAGATCTTTCTCGGCCTTTCGGGCGCGGAGTCCGGCGTGCGGGGCAAAATCATGGCCTTCTCCACGACGAATGGGACACTGCTCTGGACCTTCGACACCGTGCCGGCCGGCAGCGAAGCAGGCGCCGACACCTGGGGCACGATGGGCGCGGCGGCAACCGGTGGCGGAAGCTGGTGGACGTCAGCGACGCTCGATCCCACATCCGGCACGGTCTACTTCCCAATCGGCAATCCCGCCCCGGATTATGCTCCGGCCTCCCGGCCCGGCGCGAACCTCTACACGAATTCCGAAGTCGCGCTCGACGCGAATACCGGCCTGCTGCGTTGGTATTTCCAACTCGTGCCCAACGATTACCACGACTGGGATACGACGGTCCCGCCCGCCATGTTCACGGCCGCGAACGGAAAGCCGATGCTCGCATTCGCCGGAAAGGACGGGAACTTGTTCCTGCTCGACGCCGTGACGCACGGTCTCGTAGCGAAAGTGCCGGTGACGACGATAACGAACGCCGACAAGCCGATTACTCCCGAGGGAACGTACTTCTGCCCGAACATGGGCGTGCAATGGAACGGGCCGGCCTACAGCGAGCGCGACAAGCTCGTCTACATCAACTCGGTCGACTGGTGTTCGACGATCAAGTTGGGCGTCGCGCACTACGTGAAGGGCGGACCGTTCTTGGGCAGTACGAACGGTTCGGGCTTGCGCGGCGACGAGCGTACGGGTTGGCTCCATGCCGTCGACCCCACCACCGGCAAGATTGCGTGGCAATATCACGCGGATGGCCCGATGGTCGCCGGGATCACGACGACCGCGAGCGGCTTGCTCTTCACCGGCGAATACACCGGCCTTTTCGACGCGTTCGATTCATCGAGCGGAAAAACGCTGTATCAATTCCAGACCGGTGCGCCCATGGCGGGCGGCGTCGTGACCTATGCCGTCGGCGGAAAGCAGTATGTGGCCGCGTCGTCAGGCAACACGTCGGTTGCATCGCTCCATGGCGGGGGAGCCGGAACGGTGTACGTTTTTTCGTTGTAGCGGGTGGTCAGGTCGCGCGATAGATGAGATTCTTCGCCGGGAACGACGCATCGAGCAGCTTGTATTTTGCGCCGAAATCGATCGTCGGCTGGATGCTTTCGGGCGTCAGCGATTCGGCGTACACCGCCCGCGTCATCGCGTTGACCGTGGCCAAGTCGACCTTTGAGAAATTCACGACCATCGGGGCCGATTTCGCGGGGTTGTGATTCGCCCATACGGACGCGTCGTGAATGGCACCGGCAAAACGCCGTACGATGTCGGGATGCGCGGCGGCCCAGGTCGGCGTCGTAATGTACGCCGCGCCGAGAAAATACGGGGAGATGGCTTCGTAGGGGCGGCCCAGCAATTGCGTCTCCGCGCGAGCAAACGTTGCAAACGGTTCGATGACGAAGGCCGCATCGATGCGGCCGCGGGCAATGGCTTCACCGCACAGCGGAAAGGGGATGTCGGCCCACTTGATGGTGCCGGCGTCGCCGCCGTGCGCGTTGATCCAGGCCTCCGTCGCATAGGTACCGACGCTTTTGAGCGGGCTCGAACCGATCGTTTTCCCGTTGAGGTCGCGCGGCGTCTTGATCGGCGAATCTTTCGCGACCAGCAAAAAATTGGTCGGGCGGCGTGCATCGTTCATTGCTGCCGGCGCGATGATCGTCACCGGCACGTCTTTTTTATACGCCTGTTCGATTTGCAGAATGATGCCGTATGCGATATCCGCGGATCCCGATACGAGAGCGGAAATCACGACGCCGTAGTCGGCGGGGGTTGAGATGTCGACGTCGAGCCCGGCCCCCTCGAACATGCCGAGCTCCCTCGCGTAGTAGAGCGCTCCGCAGGGATCGACGGGTAATGCGAACGTCCGCACCTTGGTCAATGCCGATTGCGCGCCCACCGGCACGCGCGGAATCGCCACGGCCGATGTGGCCGCAGCAATGGTAGCGAGGGCAGAGCGCCGGTTCATGGCTGTGAGCGTACCTTCCCAAGCGCCACTTGTCGAATCGCGTTCAGCGTCGCGTCTACCGCCGCCAGATAGCTGGATTCCATGGTTCGCGCGTACGCCCGCTCCTCGACGCTTCCCTCAGCGATGCCGTCGGGAACCAGATCGAACGAGAAGCGCAGACTCAGATTGCCGTCTGCATCTTCTTCGATCGCATTCACGATCGTGCCCGACACGGATCCCGCCAAGCGCTCGAAGGTAACACGCGTCTCGGGTTCGAGCGTGATCAATTCGCGCATCCGTTCGCCCCGCAGGTCGATGTCGCGCACGAATTGCCGGGGCGAGCGTCGCTCGACCACTTCGCAGTGCGTGATCGACGGGACGAACGGCAACGCATTATTCGCCTTCATCACGAGCCCCTCGAAGACGTCGGACCGCGTGAGAGGTGGCATTCCCGGCGCGTTGACCGGGATCGCCCGGCTGAGTTTAATCACCGGGGTTTCGTATGCGCTTCTCGATCCATCACCTGGTGGAAGGAGCCTCGACGTTGGGACGCGGAGCAAGCGGACATGAGACTCCCTACTTCGCTCGCCGTTTTGGCATTTGCCGTCGCCACCGTCGGGCTAACGACCGTGCCGGCGCAAGCCCAGCAGGCGCCGGCCCTGGCGGTCCCCGGCACCGGGACAACGTACCGCATCTATGCCGATACCGTCACCAGCGGCGGGGATAAAAATGGGATGCAAGGCGTCCCCTGCGTCAACCAGACCATGTTTTTCGCGGGCGGTCTCATCGTTTGGCGCGCCGTGATCGCGGACGCGACGACCGGAGTCGCACTGACCGCCGCCGACATCGCGCAACGCGGTCTCAAGGTCGCCGTGACGCTGGCCGACGGCACCACGATTCCCGTGACGATGAAGCTCCATCCGCCGCCGCCCGCGGCCCCGGTGCACATGAGCTACTTGTCGGGGTCGCTTTTCATCAAGCCCGATCATCCGACCGGCACGATGCCGTGGACATTGACGGCGACCGATAGCAAAGGCAACACGGGCACCTTCACGCCCGTCGGCCAGGCCGCGGGCGTCGCGGTTCTAACAATTATCCCGAAAGGGCCTGCCGCCGCGAAGTGACGCATCGGGGCGTTCTGCTCGCCGCGCTGGCGGCTTTCTTGCTCGCGCCCGGGCTGCGTGCTCCGGCGGTGGCGCAAACCGATGCCGGCCGGCTGACCTTTGCGCCCGACGGAGCGCCGGTCGGTATGCCCGTCACGGCTCGCGGAACCGGTCTCGCGCCAACGACGCATTTCGCACTCGTGTGGCACAGCGGAGCCGCCCGCTGGAACGTCGGCGATGGGAAGTTCAACGGCATCCTGGCGCCGGACACGATGCGGACCTTGGCAACCGGCACGAGCGACGCGCACGGCGCGCTCGCGCTGCACTTCACGGTCCCGGAAGACTTCGGTTATCTCCACGACGTCGATGTGCGTTCGGATGCCGGCACGCTGACGGCGCACCAGGGCTTCACCGTTATCCCGCGGCTCACGATCTCGCCGGCGTCGGGCCCGCTCGGGACGCCGATCACGATCACGATGACCGGGGACGGATACCGCTTCTACCAGCTCAATTGGCATTTGATGTATGACGGCGCGCAGACGGGCTGGCTCTCCGCGATCACCACGCACGGCACCGCGCGCGTCACGATCCGGGCCGCCGGCGCAATCGGGATGCACACGCTCCAGGCGCTCGAAGGGCCGACCGCGCCCTACCTCAACGAACAGCAAAGCCCGAACTACCAGCCGCTGATCCCGACCGTGCTGGCCGGCAGTTTCCACATCACACCGGGAGCGCCGCGCTTGCCCGGCACTACCGCCGCGCAATCACTGCCGCGCGGGCGGACATCCGCGCGCGCAGCCGATGGGACGGCGACGCGCTCGTTTGCCGCCGATTTCCGCTCCGGCGTCGTCGGTAGTATGATGACGTTTTCCGGCCATGGTTTCACCCCACACGGCGCCGTCGACATCGCCTGGGAGACGGTCGTCGGCAACGACATCACCGGTAGCGGCTGGGCGACGCAACAGCGACCGCTCGCGAGCGCGACGAGCGATGCAAACGGAGCGTTTTCGATACGCGTTCGGACCCCGGACGATCTGGGCGGCGATCATCGCATCATCGCACAAGAGCGCGGACAACCGGCGACCGCGGTGGCGACGAACTACACGCTCACACCCAGCGTCAGCGAGATCGTGCCCGCACGGGTGCTGCGGCCGGGCGAACAACTCACGATCCGCGTCAAAGGCGCCGGCTGGAGCGAGACGGGTAACATCTACACCGTAGACGTGGACGACGCGTACTTCGGATACGCCTGCGGCTTCTTCAGCCAAGGCGACGTAACGATGCGAATCCATGCGCCGGGCGCATCCGGCTGGCATTTCATCGATCTCTATCCCGCGATCTACAACGGGAAGATCCTCGGACCCGGGCTGCCGCCCGAGGGCTCGGACGTCAACGGCAGCTACTTCTTGCTGCCGATGCTCAACGTCGCCGATCATCCCGGCGAACGGCTTCCGGCGTTTCACATCGCCGTCCGGGTTCGCTGACGCCGCGCGACGATGAGGGCCGGTCGCGCTTGCGCGCCGTTCTGCTCGTCTCATCAGCCGCCGCTCTCGGCGGGTTCCTCTTCGGGTATGACAGCGCCGTAATCAACGGCGCCGTTGGAGCGATCGCCGTTCACTTTCACGCCGGCTCGGCCGCGCTCGGACTCACCGTCGCCTCCGCGCTGCTCGGGGCAGCCGTGGGCGCGCTCGTTGCCGGACGCATCGCAGACGCGCGGGGGCGGCTCGTTCCCATGCGCCTTGCGGCGGTGTTGTTTATCATCAGCGCGCTCGGCTCCGGCTTCGCCGGCTCGCTCCTTCTCTTGTCCGCATTTCGTGTTATCGGCGGCGTCGCAATCGGCATTGCGTCGGTGATCGCGCCCACCTATATCGCCGAAATCGCTCCGGCCGGCATGCGCGGCAGGCTTGGTTCGCTTCAGCAATTAGCGATCGTGACCGGAATCTTCGTCTCCCTCTTGGTCGACTACGCGATTGCGGCGGCAGCCGGAAGCGCCCAGACGCCGTGGTGGGGCGGACTCGATGCGTGGCGTTGGATGTTCATCGCGATGATCGTTCCCGCAACCCTCTACGGAGTGTGCTCGTTCGGAATTCCCGAATCACCGCGTTACTTGATCGCAAAAGCCCGGCTTCCCGATGCGCGCGCGGTCTTGACGCGCATGCTCGGTGCGGCCGGCGTCACGGCGAAAATCGATCAGATTGCGGCGTCGTTGAAGCGCGATACGCCGCCGGACTGGAGCGACTTACGCGGGCCGGCGTTCGGCCTGCTTCCGATCGTCTGGGTCGGCATCGGCCTATCGGTGTTCCAGCAGTTCGTCGGCATCAACGTGATCTTTTATTACTCATCGGTTTTGTGGCAAGCGGTCGGCTTTTCCGAACGGGACTCCCTCGCCATCACGGTCATCACGAGCATCGTGAATATTGCGACGACGTTCATCGCCATCGCGCTCATCGATCGTGCCGGCCGCCGGCCCCTGCTTCTCGTCGGCTCTGCGGGCATGGCGCTAACGCTGGGCGTACTCGCGATCGTTTTCGCGCATGCGCCGCTCAATGCAGCGCATCAACCGCAGCTCGACGGCGCAGCGGGGCTCATCGCGTTGCTGGCGGCGAATCTCTTCGTGGTGTCGTTCGGAATGTCGTGGGGCCCGGTCGTGTGGGTGCTGCTCGGCGAAAAATTCCCGAACCGGATTCGCGCAGCCGCGCTCGCCGTCGCCGCGTGCGCCCAATGGCTCGCCAATTGGGCGATCACGACATCATTTCCGACGCTGCAAAATCTCGGCTTGGGGCTCGCGTACGGTGTATACACGGCGTTTGCCGTGCTATCGTTCTTCTTCGTGCTGAAGTGCGTGCAAGAAAGCAACGGCCGCGAACTCGAGGAGATGACGTCCTAAGCGGCAACCGGTCAAATATGGACCGGAACGAACTTTCTCGTGATGAGCGTCTCGGGATTGGGTTTTGTGTCGAGAATCTTAAGATCGACGAGGGAGCTCGCAATTTCGTCAAGCGCTGCGTTATTCCAGGCGCCGTCGCTCGACATCATTCCCATGATCGCGTCGTATGATTTCCCCATCGACGACTCGCTCACGCCCTCGTATTTCGCAGCAATTGTAATCGATTCGGCGCGATGGCTGCGCATGTAGGCAACCGAGCGAAACCAGCCGATGAGAAACTTCTTCACGAGGTCGGGATGGTCGGCAACCATATCGTTGCGCGCAAAGATCACGTGCGTGACGAAATGCTTGACGATCGTGCCGAACGTCATGATGACCTTCGCCTGTTGCCGTTCCTGCAAGTCGTAGCCGAGTTCGGTTCCGGCAATGAACCCATCGATCTCATTGGTCTTCATGGCAGCGACTTGGGCTTTGGTGTCGCCGAGCGGCACGGTCGCGATGACGGTCGAATCCCAGCCTTGCTCGACTGCGATCTGTTTGGTAAGCCAATCCGTGAGCGAACCGGCCGTCGTAACCCCGATCCGCTTCCCTTTAAGATCCGCTGCGGAATTGATCGGTGAATTCAGCGGGACCATCAGCGCCATATTGTATGGCGATCCGGCGAGCGCCGCGATCCCGATCGCCGGTACGCCCTTCGCGAGAAATCCAAGTCCGGGCCCGGATCCAAGGCCGATGTCGATACTGTCCGATGCGAGTGCTTGCTGCACTTGCGCATCACCGCGCAAGGCCGATGATTCGACGCGAATCCCGGCCTGCCGCCAAATACCGGCTGCTTCGCCGACCTGTATCGGCAAGAACGCGAGCGACACGGCTTGCGCGGTGCCGACCCGTACGAGTGGGAGATCGTCGGCGCGCGTGATGCCGGGCCGCACCGCCAGGACGAGTACGCTCGCCGATGCAGCCGCGAGGAACCTTTGACGAAGTACCATGAGGACGACTCCTTGCTCGCGCTAGGGCGGTATGGCCTTCCGACCGAAAGGGTCGGCGCTTACTCAAGAAGAGGTTGCCGATGAACAACGTATTCACGAAGCCCGTTGCCGTCATCGCTTCCGCTCTGTGCGTCATGCTTGCCGTGTCGGCGCAGATTGCACCGCCGGTCGCGCCCGCCCCCGATTCCAGTGCCGCGGCGGCCTGCCGGGCCCTGCCGTCGCGAAGCTTCGAGCGCGTCCCGGGCGCGCCGGCGTGGGTGACCTCGGCCGCGCCGGTTGCGCCGGCGGAGGGCACCGCGTATTGCGAGGTCCTCGTGCACGTCGCGCAACAGGTCGGCGTGGAAATGCGCCTGCCGCTGACGGGCTGGAACGGCCGCTTCTGGATGAACGGCGGACACGGGCTCGGCGGTGAATTCGCGATCAACGAAACGAGCGTGCCGCTCGCGCGCGGTTATGCCGTCGCCGCCGGCGATATGGGTCATCACACGCGGCGCACCGAAGCCGGCTGGGCCTATCAGAGCCCGCAGGGGAAGATCGACTTCGCGTATCGTGCGACGCACGTCGCGACGCTTGCGGCGAAGGCGATCGTTACGGCGTTCTACGGGCGGCCGATCGCGCACGCGTACTTCGGCGGCTTCTCGACCGGCGGCCGCCAAGCGTTGATGGAGGCGGAACGCTATCCGCTCGACTTCGAGGGGATCATCGCCGGTCCGGCGCCGATCTGGGCCTCCGAAATGCACGCGACCTCGACGCTGTGGACCGAGATCGCGAATCACGATAAAGCGGGGCACCCGATCCTCTCGATCGACAAACTGCCGTTACTGCACGACGCGGTCACGCAAGCTTGCGACGGTGGTGACGGCCTGCACGACGGGCTGATCGCCGATCCGCGCACGTGTCATTGGGATCCCGCAACGCTGCAGTGTCCGAACGATGTTCCGGCCGCAAATTGTCTGACGCACGCGCAAGTCGCGGTCGTGCGCGCATTCTACGAAGTACCGCACGATAGCGCCGGACATGCGCTCTATCCGGGCGGTCTGATGCGGGGCTCGGAAGTGACGTGGCAAGCGCGCTTGCCGTACGGTACGTCGCCGATCTCACATTCAGGCGAAATGGGCGTCAGCTTCGCGCGTTATCTCGCCTTCGCACCCGATGCCGGTCCATCGTATAACGCGCTCGCGTTCAACTTCGATCGCGACCCGCGGCGCCTCGCCGCCAACGAGCGCATGTACGACGCGACGAACCCGGACTTGCGTGCCTTCCGCGCGCGGGGCGGCAAACTGATCATGTTCTCGGGCTGGGCCGATGAAGCGATGCCGCCGCTCGCAACGGTCAAATTCTACAACGAGATCGTGCGGACCATGGGTGGCGCGGCGGCGACGCAACGCTTCGTGCGGCTGTTCATGATCCCCGGACAATTCCACGATCCCGAAGGCGTCGGACCGATTATCTCGACCACCGGCTTCATCCCCGCGCTCGAATCGTGGGTCGAGGGTCACCTCGCTCCGGATCGGGTCGTCGCAACCGAAGTACACAACGGCGCCGTGACGCGGACGCGGCCGGTCTTTCCCTATCCGCTCGTTGCACGCTACAGCGGAACCGGGGATCCGAATAGTGCCGAGAGCTTTACGGCGGCGCGTCCCGCTCCGCCGGCGAAGTAAACCTCGTGCAGAGACGCTGGTCGCGGTCGGCCGTCCTCGGAGCGCTTGCGGCGGCCGGCGCGTTGCCGCTCGCCGGCGCGGGACCGGTGAACAAACCCGAAGCCGGCACGGTGCGCGTCGGCATCGCAGTCGAGTCGACTTCGTATTTGCCGCTCTACATCGCCGCCGCACGTACCTGGAAGCTGCAAGGGATCGACGCGCAACTGCTGGCCTTTCGCGGCGACGCTGAGGTCAGTCAAGCGCTGGCCGGCGGCTCGGTCGACATTGCCTGCGGATCGACGAGCGGCCTGATCAACCTGGTCAAAGCGGAGCCGGACATCACCGGCTTCTACGCCGGTTTCCATCTCGCCGGATTCTCCTGGTACGCCGCGCCGGGCATCCGCACGTGGGCCGACGTCAAGGGCAAGGCGTCGGGCGTCTCGACGTTCGGTTCGATGACCGACGCGCTCACACGCTACCTGCTGCTCCGTCACGGTCTGCAACCGGAGAAGGACGTCCAACTGCTGCAGGTCGGCGGGTCGGCAAGCCAGCTCGAAGCACTGCGGGCCGGACGAACCGCAGTCGCGATGCTCTCGGCGCCGGTGACGTGGCAAGCGCAGGCCGCCGGCTACACGCTCATCGCGACGCAGTCCAAAGACATCGCGCCGGAATGGCCCGAGCACGTCTTCTCAGCGAAGCGATCGTTCCTCACGCAAGCGCCGCAGAGCACGATCGCCGTGCTGCGCGGTTTCGTCGCCGCGATCCGGGTCGCGCGGGCCGATCGCGCATACGCCGCCGGTGTCCTCGTCGATCGCCTGAAGTACACGCCCGCATACGCGAACCGCGCCTACGACGAGGTCATGCCGACGTTCGACGAGCGCGGATCGCTCCCCGAGCGCTCGATGCCGACCTTCTGGGAGATCCTGGTTCGCAACGGCGACGTCACCGCACCGTTGCCCGAAGCAACGTTCCTCGATCGGCGATTCATCGCCACATACTCGTCTTGGGCGCCTCCGGCGTAGAAGATCACCACATGCAACCGACCATCGCTCCTCCCATGCCCGACCTCGTCGCGCAGCTCAACGCCGAATTGACGGCGCTGGCGATCGCGCAGTTCGAGAGCACCGAGTTCCGTGCGTTCTTCAACCTTCCGATGACGCTCGAACGGGGTCGCTACTACGCGACGCAGATGGTGTTCTACAACGTCAACCGGCGCGAGTGCTGGGCACACGTCCAGGCCAAAGCTCCGTGGGAAGTGATGCGGGTGATCTGGGAACACGAGAAAGACGAACTCTTTCACGACGTCCGCAGCGGCACCGACCATCGGGCGCTGATGTCGAAGGAAGCGATCGCCCTCGGCGTGCCGCCCGAATCACTGGCCAAGGCGACGCCGACGCCGCTGGTCGAAGCCGTGCAGATGGCCTTCGCGCACGCCAGCGCAACCCTGCCCTGGCTCGGCGGTCTCACGCTCAACCACTTCCTCGAGCGGCGCAATAACGGCTCGCTCATTCCCGACGGCGGATGGTCGATGCGCATTCGCGAGAAACTCATCCGCGAGCTGCACGTTTCGGCCGAACTCCTCATCTCGACGAACGTCCACGTCGATGCGGACGTCGATCACTCGGATGCCGTGTGGGAAGCCGTCGCAGCCGGCGTCGACTCACCGCACGCCTACCAAACGGCAATCGAGGGCGCACGCGCGGCGGTGCGCCTCGACCGCGCGCTGCGCGCCGCCTGGGCCTATGAGATGCGTGACCTCACGTGAACCGCCCAACGAACGCCACCCCGACTGAAGAACGCGCCGTAACATCCTATCCGGCCCGGCGCGGATTTACGCCGTACATTCAATACCCGGGGCAAGCCGTGCCCGACGTCGCGGGCGCGATTGACATTCACTGCCACGCCCACTTCGGCCAACAGGACGCGATCTCGCTGGCAAAACTCGCCTCGCAGAGTAAGATGGCTGGGATACTCTACAAGTCGTTGGGCAAGCGCGGCGAACCGCCGATGGGCTCGCTGCGCGAGCTGCGCGAAGAGTTGCAGCGCTGGTGCGACGAGGCCGGCATCGCGCCGATCTCGACGTGGGCCGGCTGGGCGATCGTCCGAAATAACCGGCCACCCGACCTCGAACACTTGCGCGCGCAACTCGAAGAAGGCGTTAGCGCGGTGTGGTTGCCGATTGCCAACAGCGCCCACACGTACTCCAAGGTCGGCGGCAGGACGCGTGCTTGGGATCCCACCGCGAACCCCAACGACCATTCGGATCCACTGCCGTTTGAAGAGGCCAAGCGGGTCGGCTTTTACATGCTCGACGACGCCGGCAAGCTGAAGCACGAGTATGCCGAGACGATCAGGATGGTCGGGCATTATGGGCGCGCCCTCTTCTACGGTCACCCGACACACGATGAGTTGTGGGCCGTGACCGGCTTGGTCCGGGAAGTGGGCATCGAGCGCGCCGTTATCGACCACCCATACAGTCCGTTTATCGATCTTACTATCGAGGAGATGCGGCAAGTCGCAGCGGCCGGCGTGACCCTGAATTTTACCTACGACGAACTCTCGCCGCTGCTCGGCGTGGATCCGAAGAAGATGTACGAGGCGATTCGCGCGGTCGGCGTCGAGCACTTCACGCTCTCGAGCGATTGCGGCGAACCGCTTTTCCCCAATTCGGTCGAAGCGATGCGCCAAATCACGGGTTACATGCGTGCCTTTGGGATGAACGACGCGGAGATCGCGATCCTCGTTCGACGCAACCCGGCGCGGATTGTCGGCGCCGAAATCAACGCGCCGAAAACGAGCGTTCTTACCGCCCCGGTTTGAGCGCTGCCGCGCTGATGAGGTCGGCGGCCGGAAAGTTCTTCGCGATGACGTGGTAGCGCGCGGCGAGGTCGATGACCGGCTGCAGCCGCGCCGGGTCGAGATAGAGCGGCCGGCCGGGATGGTGCACCTTCGAGAGTGCGCTTTGATCGACGCCGACGAATTGCGCGAGCAGCGGGGCGATTTCATCTTCGTGCGTGCCGGCGTAGGCATTGGCGTCGCGCACGACGCGAACGAAACGTTCGACCAGATCGCGGTGCTCCGCAATCCAATCGGTCCGCGCAAAGAGCACCGCACTCTGGTAGCGCTTCGCAACCCCGTCGTTTTGATAACCGACGACGCGAAATTTGTCGCTCGCGCGAGCAAACGCCAACATCGGTTCGTTTACCGGAGCGCCGTCGATCCGTCCCGCTGCCAGCGCCTGCGGGATCGCCGGGGGTGGAATCTCGACGAACTTCACCGCACGTGCGTCGCCCCCGTTCTGGTCGATCCACGACTCGGTCGCAAGCATGTTCACGTCCTGGAGGGACGCAACACCGAGGATCTTTCCGGCAAAATCGCGCGCTGTGTGAATCGGCGAGCCGGCCGCAACGACGATCCCGGCATCGGGGTCGTCACCGTCATAGGATGCGAGCGGCGCAATCGCTTTGAACGGAAGCCCGCGAACGTACGCCAACACGAGCGAGATCGTGCTCGCCTTGCCGAGTTCGAGCGCGCCCCCGCCGACCGCGGAGGCGACCATCGACCCGCTGTTGAGCTTTTCGATGTGGACGTCGAGACCGGCCCGTTCGAAAAGACCGGCATGATCTGCATACAGAAGCGTGGTCGTGGAATCATCAAGCGCCGCTCCGACCCGGATCGGGATCGCGGCCGGAGCGTCGGCAGCGCTCGGCGCTGCAAACACGAGCGCCATTGCGAGCGCGCATGACATCCACAGCAAATGCGACATGCGCGTGCGCGTTCGAGCGGGTGTGGCTCTCCTCCGCTCGCGCTAGGTGGCTGCGACTATCGACCGAATAGGCCCGGCTGGGGTACACCATGACCATCCATCGCTTTCGCCGTAGCATCTTTCTCGCGGGCGCAGCATCCTTGACCGCACTGCCGGCCGCGGCCGGCGCGGCAGACCCGATCGTCGTGAACGTCGGGATGGTGCCGCTCGACATCGACGGCGTCGTCAGCTACGCGCAAGATCTCGGCTATTACCAGGCCGCCGGGCTCGATGTGCGCCTCACGATGCTCGCCAGCGGTCCCGCGATCGCGAACGCCGTCATCGGCCATTCGCTCGATATCGGTGCGGCCAACGTCGGTTCAATCATCCTCGCGCGCGCGCGCGGCATACCGCTCAAGCTGATCGCGCCGGCGGGCATCGCCGTCAATTTGGAAGATACCGAGCCGATCGACGTGCGCAAGGATTCGCCGATCCGAACGGGTGCCAATCTCAACGGCAAGACCATCGGCATCAACGCCGTCAAGACGCTCCAACACGCCGCGGTTCTGCTGTGGATCGACAAACACGGCGGCGATTCGAAGACCGTGAGATTCATCGAAATGACGGTGTCCGAAATGCCGGCCGCGCTCGATTCCGGTCGCGTCGACGCCGTGCTGCCGGGCGAGCCGTTCACGACGATGATGCGCGTCAACAGCCGCTCGCTCGACAGCCAATATGCCTCGATGAAACTCCCCATCCCGGTCTTCGGCATCTTCTCGACCGACGACTGGCTTGCCGCGCACGGCGACGTCGCAGCAAAGTTCGTCGGAGCCGTGCGCAGAGCCGCACTGTATTCGAATGCGCATCACAACGAGACGGCGCCGATGCTCATGCGGCTGACCAAGGTCGATTCGCAACTCGCGACCACGATGGGCCGCATGGCGTACGGCACGAATCTCGATGCAGCAACGCTGCAACCGATCATCGACGTCCTCTTGCAATACGGGATGCTGGCCAAGCCGATCGACGCCAACGACGTTCTTTGGCAAGGACCGTCAAAGTAAAACCGGTTTAGTCGAGCGTGAAGAGCTTTCCGAAGCCCGGAACCTGTTCCCGGATCCCGCTGCTACGCAGCGCATGCCACATCATCGCTTGATTGCTGGTAATGACCGGCTTACCCAGATCCCGCTCCAGCATCTCGATCATCGGTGCGGCTCGAATCGTCGCGCAGCTAAAGAGATAGGCGTCGACATCGTCGCGGCGATGCTCCATTCCCAGGCGATACCACGTCTGCGGGTCGACGTTGGAAAAGGCTGAACCGCTGTGGAGGTTCAGGCCGAACTCGTGCACGACCTCGATCCCGTGGTGCGCAAAAAACGCGACTTCGTCATCGTTCGTTTGCTGTCCGTAGGGCGAAATGAGGACGATCCGTTTGGCGTGAAACCGCTCCAATCCGGCAACGATCGCCTCGGAGGTGACCACTGCCGGTTTGCCTGTCGCGGCGTGAATGCGCCGCTTGAGGTCGCCCGGCATCTCCGGAGTCAGCGTCGTGACGCCGGTGCAATGAAACGCGATCACGTGCACGTCGGCGTCCGCCAGAAGCTCGGCGGCTTCTTCGACCTTCTCGATCATGCGCAATTCGGCTTCGTGGCCGCCGCCGGCGAGTTTGAGACGCGTCGTATACAGCCCGACGCCTTCCGGTAGCATCGACGGCATCTCGGGCTCGGAGACCTGATTGCTCGACGGCAACAGCATCCCGATGCGCAGGCGCCAGCCGAATCGGACCTCTCGCGCGTTCGTCATCACTCGCGCGTGGGGCTTGGAACCGCGGACGACGCGTAGGTGACGAAGTTCCAATCGTTGGTGCCGGTGTTCGGTCGCACCCAAACGCTGGTGAAACGGTGATCGACCATCTTGGCGGCACCGTCGACGCTGACCCACGTTCGAATGCGACCGGTGAGGATCGCAACCAAGGCATGATATACGCGCACGCGCAGGTCTTCATGTTCGAAGTTCGTGTACTTGATCGATCCCGAGCGCCGCGGCGCCAGATAGGCGTCTTTGCCTTCCACGCGTCCGGATGCGTGGGTATACACGAGATCTTCCGAAAAGAGGGCCTCGAGCGCCGCGATATCGCCCTTGATCTGAGCATCGCAACGTCGATCTTCGAGGTGAAGAATTCGCTCTTTGATCGCTTCGTCTTGGGTTGTTGTAAGCGCGTTCGACATCGTTTCTTTCCTTTACTTACTCGCCGACGAGTTTTATGCCGGTCGACTTGATGATCTGTGCCCAGTGGCTGCGGTCGCGCTTGATGAGCTCACCGATCTGCGCCGGCGTGCCCGCGGAGGGCTCGAGGTCCGCAGCCAAGAGATGCTTGCGCAGATCGGGATCGGAAAGCGCCTTCGTCACTTCCGCCCGCAGCGTGGCTACGATCGGGGACGGCGTTCCCGCCGGCGCGAAGAGCGCGAACCAATTCCGGAACTCGACCGTTGGATAACCGAGTTCGACAACGGTCGGTGCCGCGGGCATCAGCAGGACTCGTTTCGTACCGGTACTCGCGAGCGCGTACAGCTTGCCCGACGGCACGTACGTTGCATACGGCAAGATGCCGGTGATCGAAATATTGATATCGCCGCTCAGCAGTGCTTGCAGCATGTCCGGCGAGCCGCGGTACTGCACGTGGACCATATCGGTGCCGGTCACGCGCGTAAGCTCGGCCCCGACGAGTTCGGCCAGCAGCGCCGACGTTCCGTAGGTCACCTTGCCGGGGTTGGCCTTCGCGTACGCGATCATCTCGCGAAACGTCTTGAACGGTGACTTCCCGCTGGCCACAATTGAATTGGACTCGAATCCGACCAATGAAATTGGAACGAAGTCGCGATCGGGATCGTAGGGCAGCGGCGAATAGATCAACGGATTTAGCGTGAACGTCGCATCCAACGCCATGAAGACCGTGTAACCATCCGGCGCTGCCTTGGCCGCGGTCTCCGCTGCGATATTGAATCCGCCGCCGGGCCGGTTGTCGACGATCACCGTTTGGCCCAAATCGCGGCCCATCGTATCGGCGAGTTGCCGCGCGAGAACGTCGGTGCTCCCGCCGGCCGGAAACGAAATGATGATTCGAATCGGGCGGTTCGGATAGCGGTCTGCCGCGTGCACCGGCGCGGCCAGAGCGAACAGCACGGCGAGTACCGTGAACAGCGCCGGCCTGAACGTTCTGATCATCAAACCTTCTCCGATAGTAGCGACGCCGTTGACGGCGGCAGACCGTTCGTGACGTTCAAGTCCGCAGGCCAACGCCAGGGCGAAAGAGGGGTCCCGTTCTCGAGGGCTCGCAGTTCGCGCGACCAGATACGCCGCAGCAACGCGACCTGGTTATCGGATCGTCCGAGACGCTCGATATCGCGATCCGGCGAGATGCCTTGTCCCATGAGTGCCACCATATCCTGAATTGAGACCAGATCCGGTCGATCTTCGATCTCCGAAACGTGCATTTCTCCGCGCAGCACCTTCGTAGCAATGTCTTCGCCGGGCGGGAGATGCGCGATCGCTTCTTGGGCAAGGCGCCGGCGTTCCAAATACGCGTCCACTTCGGGCCCTTTGACGTGAACGAGATCGACGATGAAACTCGCGTGGCTCTCGTCGGTGACCGGGACACGCCAGGCCAGATGTTCCGTCCACCCGGTCACATCGTAATACACCATGCTGAACATCACGTTGGGCATGAGAATATGCGAGCGGCGGATGGCGTCGCCGCGCGCCCCGAAGCGCGCGATGCCGTACCCGGTCTCTTCTCCCGTAACGACCGGAATTTCGCGATTTAGTCCGAGATCGCGATACTGCGAGGAGCGATGCACGAAATTGATGTGAGCTTCGTCGACGCTATTTTCCAGTTGATTGAAGAAATTACACCCGCTGGGCCGGCGCTGCGCCTGGATGTACCCTTCAGCGTCGAACACGTCCAGGTGCGGAAACTCGGGCGCGCCGCCGGCACCGAGATACGCAAAGATGAGGCCGAGATATTCGCGCGTCGGATAGCTTCGAATCTTGATCGTCTCGGCGAGCGTTTCTTTTTCAGCCGGTTGATCGACACATTGCCCGGAGCTGTCGTACATCCAACCGTGATAAAAACATCGCAGGCACTCGCCTTCCACCCAGCCGGTGGACAGCTGCGTATTGCGGTGCGCGCAACGCGGGGCGAGTACCTGCGCGCGACCTTTCTCGGTGCGATAGACCGTAAACGCCTCGTTCATGATCGTAATCGGAAGGGCTTGACCCGGGCGCAATTGATCCGACACAAAGACCGGCTGCCAAAACATCCGCAGATAGCGGCCGGCGAGCGCGTTCGCTCCGGTGTGGCTGAAGTCGGGATATCGCGATTGGATCTGTTGCTCGCTCATCGGTTCTCCACTACGCGACGCGGTCGCCGGCTTTGATCTCCGCAGTCCGGCTGTCTACGCCCGGCAACATTGCCGCTGCATCCCGCGTCACGACGACGTCGATGACGGTCGGGCCGTTTCCCGCGTTGACCGCATCGGCGAGCGCCGGCTCGAGCCGGTCAGGGTCCGTTACGCGGACGCCGTTGCAACCCATGCTCTGCGCGATCTGCGCGTAGTTCATTTCGATGAGATCGCTGGATTGATAGCGCCCGCCGAACATCGCATATTGCAGCGCTTTGACGTACCCCGATGCCGCGTTGTTGACGACGACGACGGTCATGTTGACGCCGATGCGCCGCGCCGTTTCGAGTTCGCCGAGCGTCATGTTCATGGCGGCATCGCCGGTCAGCACGACGACCGGTTGCTCCGGCGCCGCGAGCGACGCACCGATGCCGCCCGGCACACCGTAGCCGATCGACGCGAGCCCGCGGTCGGCAACGTAGTGTCGACCGGCGACCTTCGTGTCGTAGAGCAAGCCCGTCCAATGTGCGGCAAATCCGCCGTCCGCAATCAAAATGCTTTCCGCCGGCAAGACGCGGTTCATCTCCGTGACCAAGCGGGCCATTTCGATCGGCTGCGCTCCGCTCGTCAGACGAGGCAGCACTTCCGCTCGCCATGCGATCATGCGTTCGCGTACTTCGGCGGCGTACGGCACACGCGCCGGCGCGCTTCCGCCTTTGGGCACGCCGAGCGCGGTGAGGAGATCGGCTAATCCTTCGCGCGCATCTCCCCAGAGTACGACGTCCGCCGGTGTCGTGCGGCCAAATTCCTCGGGGAGAATGTCCAAATGGATCAGCGGGACGCCGCGCCGGATCAGCGCGTAGCGCTTCGTGGCGATCTCACCCAGCTTACAGCCGACGACGATCAGGCAATCCGATGTTGCGATCAGCTCGTTCGCAATGCGCGAGTACCGGCCGAAGAGCCCCGCCGAGAGCGGGTTCGTACATGCGAAAGCGCCCTTACCGCTCATCGTATGAGCGACCGGAATGCTGTGCAGCGTCGCGAGCTGCGCCAATTCTTCCCACGCCCCGGAGATCTGAGCGCCGCCGCCAACGAGGATGATCGGCCGCTCGGCCTTCGCGATGAGCGCCGCGGCGCGATCGACATCCTCTCGTGCCGGCCTGCAACGATGCGCGGGTACCGCGAGCGACGTTGCATCGATGAAGAAATCTGCAGCGTCGAAGGCATAGTCGTCGTGACAGACGTCTTCCGGAACGTCGAGTACGACGGGACCGGGCCGGCCCGAGGTGGCGACCGCAAAAGCGCGCCGGACGAGTTCGGGGATCCGGCTCGTCACTTCGACGCGGATCAGTTCCTTAACGGCGGGCCGGAGGATATCGGTTTGCCGGCACTCTTGCGTCATGTTTTTCCAAGAATGTCCGCGATGCGAATTTCCCGTGATGGCAACGAGTGGAGTTCCGGCGTTAAGCGCTTCCACGAGTCCGGTAACGAGATTCGTCGCGCCGGGCCCGAGGGTTGCATCGCAAATGCCGGGTCGCCCCGAAATGCGAGCGTAGGCCTCGGCTGCAAAAACGCCGCAGCGTTCGTCGTTGATGAGAAAATGTCGCAGGCCGAGGACATTGACCGCGTCATAAAACGGCAGTAACTGGAAGCCGCCCATACCGAACATCGGGCCCACTTCGGCGAGCCGAAGCATTTCCGCGAGCGCTCGCCCACCATTCATCGCGCCGCACCGGCCCCGGCGGCGACGCGGTCGGCGAACTCCGGCACGCGCTGCCCGGGCATGCAGCCAAGGCGTGCGGCCACCTCATTCACGGCCGAGAGCACGCCGTCCGACCAACTCGAACGAGCGTCGCCGATCCGCGCACTCGCTGCGGCGACCGTCGCCCCCGCGATGCCGCGCCGGTCGAGCTCCCGCAGGCGCGAGATCCCCGCATCGTCTGCACCGAAGCCCGCGTCGTTGTAGACGGCCGCGCGCGCATCCACCTTGATGGCCGTCTCGGGACGGCCACCGAGCAATCCGCCATGCGATCCGGTCACGACGATCGTGCCGCTGTCCGACGCTTCAACGAGCGAGTTGGAGTCGAGTCCCCAAACGGCAACGGCACCATCACGCAACAACATCCGCGCCTCGCGGACCGGTGGGTGCTCGCCGCCGGCGGGCGTTCCGCGCGTCAGTGCGACCGCAGCAAGCCGGCATTCTTGACCGGCCGCACACCCCAGACGGGCAGCAGCGCGATTGACACCGCTGATCACTCCGCGCGCGAGCATGTCGGCGCCGTCGCCGATGCGAGCCGAACGGTGGTCGACGACAGCCGCTGCGAGTCCGATCGCATCGAGCCAGTCGAGCGAGCCGATCCCCGCGTCATCGCGTCCGCGTCCGGCGTCGTTCAGAACGACGCCGCGAACCCGTGCTTCGGCTGCAAGTGCGGCCGGGTAAATGCCCCCGTGCGAGCCGGCGACGACGACCGCTCCGGCATGTACGGGCGTGAGTTCCGTCGCGCTATCGAGCGCGAAAATCTCCGGAACGTGAGTTGCACTCATCGGAACGAGCGTTTTGTTGGTGCGGTCGTGCCATCCTGCGAAATTGGGAAAGGTTTCCCGCCAGGCGAGAATAATGTTTCGGTCAATGGAACCGTCATATCAGAATATTGACCGCACGGCGGCGATTCTGCGGGTACTCGGCGAACGAAACGGTGCCGGCGCGCGTCTGACGGACGTCGCCTTGAGCGCCAAGCTCTCGAAATCGACCGCGCATCGCCTCATCGCCTCCCTGATCGGTGCGGGGCTCGTCGAGCAAGACGAGACGACGCGGCTCTTCCACCTCGGCTTCGACCTGTTCGTGCTGGGCTCGAAGGCGGCGAACCGCTACGGCCTCGTCGAGATCGCGGATGCGAGCTTAACGAATCTCGTGGAGCGAACCGCCGATACGGTGTATCTGCAAGCGCGCTCCGGGGCCGAAGCCGTGTGTCTGGAACGGCGCCAGGGAGCCTTTCCGATTAAGACGCTCACGCTCTCGATCGGCGACCGTCGTCCGCTCGGGATCGGCGCCGGAAGCCTCGCGATGCTGGCTGCGTTGACGGACGAGGACGTTGCGCTCGCACTCGACGCCAACGCCGCGCGCCTCCTTCCATATCGTGCCTTCGACGCGTCGACGATTTGGGAACTCGTCGAAGCGACGCGGCGGAACGGCTACGCCTGGAACGACGGGCGGGTGGTCCCCGGAATGCACGCGATCGGCATATCCGTACTCGGAACGAACGGCGCTCCCATCGGTGCGTTGAGCGTTGCGGCCATTGAAAGCCGGATGATCGGTGAACGGCGCGAGCACATCGTCGGCTGGCTCCGCACGGAAGTCACCGCGCTGGAAGCGCGATTGGGCCGCATGACCGAGCGCCTTGGGGATCTCGGCATGCGCCGGCTGGTCGGAGCGAATTAGTGCTCGCGGCGAATGCGGCGTTCGACACGGATCGCATGCTCGGTCACCTGCGCATGATGGCGCGCATTCGCTGCTTCGAAGAAGCGGCCGAGGCAGGTCAAAGCTCGGGCGCCATTCGCGGTGCCGTCCATCTCTCGGTTGGGCAAGAAGCCGTCGCCGCAGGCATTTGCGCCAACCTGCTGCGCGAGGACTATCTGGTCAGCACGCATCGCGGTCACGGGCACTCGATCGCCAAAGGGGCCGACCTGATCGGCATGCTGGCCGAGTTGTTCGGGCGTGACGGTGGCATCTGCCGCGGCAAAGGCGGTTCGATGCACATCGCGGATTTTAGCGTCGGCATGCTCGGCTCGAACGGCGTCGTTGCAGCCGGAATTCCGATCGCGGTCGGTGCGGCGCACGCAACGAAGATGCGCAACGGGACGGCCGTGACGGTCTGTTTCTTTGGAGACGGTGCCGTCAACCGCGGCCCGTTTCTCGAGGGGCTGAATTGGGCGCGCATCTTCGATTTGCCGATCCTCTTCGTCTGCGAAGACAATGCCTTTGCCGCTACCACGCGTACGCGAACGATGACCGGCGGTGCCGGTGCGGGTGCGCGTTCGGAAGCGATCGGGATACCGGCCTACGAAGTCGACGGCAACGATGTCGGGGCCGTCGATGCAGTCGCCGGCGAGGCAATCCAACGGATCCGCGCGGGCGCGGGGCCACAATTCATTCACGCCCGCACCTATCGTCTCAAAGGTCACACGGCGCACGACGCCGCGCCATATCGGCCGGCCGAAGAGGTCGCAGAACAGCGGCTGCGCGATCCGCTCGCGCTTTGCCGCGCAGCGTTACTGGCACACGGAACCAGCGCAGATCGGATCGCGCGAATCGAATCGGAGGCGCAAGCGGAAATCTCAGCGGCGCTCGAGATCGTTAACGCGCGCGGTCTGCCCGATCCAAGTCAGGCGTGGGAAGACGTACAAGATATCGGAGCGGCGACATGGCGCGCATGAACTATCTCGAGGCCGGCAAGCTCGCTCTGGCCGAGGAGATGCGGCGCGACCCGCTCGTCTGGGCATTCGGCGAAGACCTCGGGCGCGGCGGCGTCTTCGGTCAATACAAAGGCCTCGTTGAAGAGTTCGGGCCGGGTCGAATCTGCGACACCCCGATTTCCGAATCGTGCATCATGGGCGCAGCGGTCGGCGCCGCGCTCGTCGGCACCCGTCCGGTCGCGGAAATGCGCTATTCCGACTTCGCGCTGTGCGCGATCGACGAACTGGTGAACCAAGCCGCGAAGGCGCGCTACATGTTCGGCGGACAGGCGCGCGTGCCGCTCGTCGTCCGCGAGCCGATGGGCATGTGGCGCTCGTCCGGTGCGCAGCACAGTCAAAGTCTTGAAGCGTGGTACACGCACATTCCCGGACTCGTCGTCGTCGCTCCGGGCACGCCGCAAGACAACTACGGACTGCTGCGCGCGGCAATCCGCAGCAACGATCCCGTCGTCTACATGGAACACAAGGATCTGTGGACCTCCGAGGGCGAGGTCCCGGTCGGATCGGAACCGCTGCCGCTCGGGAAAGCGCGCGTCGCGCGCGAGGGGAGCGATCTTACGATCGTCTCGTGGTCCGCCATCTTGCGCGTCGTCGCCGAAGCGGTGGAAACGCTCGCAAGCGAGGGAATCTCGGCAGAAGTCATCGACCTGCGCACGCTCTATCCATGGGACCGCGAGACGGTCCTCAACTCCGTCGGCCGGACGAAGCGTATGCTCGTCGTTCACGAGTCGATCGGCGTCGGCGGCTTTGGCGGGGAGATCGCCGCGACCGTTGCCGAGGAGCTGGGCGCGAAGGTGAAGCGGCTGGGAGCCCCGCGCATTCCGGTCCCGTATGCAACCTCGCTCGCCGAGGCCTGTACCATTCCGGCGTCACGCATCGCCGGCGCAGCCCGAGCGCTCTTGACGTGAATTGGTGGAATCGGCAGAAGGTCGTTGCCGGATCGATGTTCTTCTGCATCGGCACGTTTGCTGCGATCTGGTCGACACACTTTTCACGCGGGTCGTTCACGAATATGGGGCCGGGCGGCTTCCCGCTGATTCTCGGAACGCTCCTCGCAGTGCTCGGATTGGCGACCATCGTGGTCGGCCTATCCACCGGCGACACGCCGATCGCAACGATCGGCGGTAAGGCACTGATCCTCATCCCCCTCAGCATCGCGGTGTTTGCAGCAACTCTCGAGCGGCTCGGACTCATCCCGGCAATCGCCCTTTCCGTTGCCATTGCAGGGCTTGCTAATCCGATCGTGCGATTCCGTGAGATCGCCGTGCTGTGCGTGGCATTGGTGGTGTTCGGGGCAGCTGTCTTCGTCTACGGTCTCGCCTTGCCACTCGCGCTATTCGCACAACGCTAGCGATTGGACGCGCTGCACGGTCTCGCAAGCGGATTCAGCGTCGCACTTTCGCCGACGAACGTGCTGTTTTGCCTAGCCGGCGCGCTGTTGGGGACGCTCGTCGGCGTGCTGCCGGGGCTCGGCCCGATCACGACGATCGCGATGCTTCTGCCGCTGACGTTCAAGATGCCGACCGTATCGGCGCTCATCATGCTATCCGGAATTTATTACGGAGCGCATCACGCAGGCTCGACGACGGCCATCATGCTCAACATGCCGGGCGAGCCGACGTCCGTCGCGATCTGCATCGACGGTTATCCGATGGCAAACAAAGGCCGCGCGGGGCCGGCGCTCTGCATTGCGGCGCTCGGTTCGTTTTTCGCAGGTTGCGTGAGCGTCTTCATCATCGCCCTGTTCTCTCCGCCGCTGGCCCAGGTCGCTCTCAATTTCGGCGCGCCGGAATACGCCGCGATGATCGTCCTTGCGCTGATCGGCGTGTCGACGATCACGGGCTCGTCGACGCTGACCACGGCCTCAACAGCCGTACTCGGTCTGTTACTGGGTGTCGTCGGCACCGACTTGAGCACCGGAACCGCGCGCTTCACCTTCGGCGTTGAGAGCGTGGCGGACGGCCTGAATTTCGTTGCGCTTACCGTCGGCCTCTTCGCCTTCACGCAGATCATTTCACAACTACGTCCAAAGCAAAAGCAGCAGGCCGTGCCCAAGAAGGTGACCGGCTTGCTGCCAACGATGCCCGACCTGCGCGCAGCGTGGCAACCCATTTTGCGCGGCACGGGCTTGGGCGCGATTCTCGGTATCTTTCCGGGAACGGGTCCGCTGATCGCCTCGTTCGCTTCCTATGCGCTCGAGCGACGCATCGCGAAGGACCCCTCGCGCTTCGGCCAGGGCGCGATCGAAGGCGTTGCCGGACCCGAATCGGCAAATAACGCGGCTGCGCTCACGCACTTCATTCCGATGCTGACCCTGGGCATACCGGCCGGTGCCGCGATGGCGCTCATGCTCGCCGCCCTTACGATCAAGGGCGTGACGCCGGGGCCCGACATGATGAGCAAACACGCCGACCTGTTTTGGGGCATCATTGCAAGCATGTTGATCGGCAACATGATGTTGCTCGTCCTCAATTTGCCGCTCATCGGCATCTGGATCCGGCTGTTGGCCGTGCCGTACCGCTTTCTGTACCCGATCGTTCTCGTGTGCTGCTGCATCGGAACCTACGTCGTCTCGAACTCGACCTTCGACATCTACTTGGCCGCGGCGTTCGGACTGATCGGCGTCGTCTTTGCGATGCTGAACTGTCCTCCGGCGCCATTGATCCTCGGATTCATCCTCGAACCGATTCTCGAGGAGAATTTTCGCCGCGCGCTCGTCATTTCGCACGGCAACCTGAGCGTCTTCGTAACGCGTCCGATCAGCGCGGGCATCCTCGCCGCCGCCGTTGCGTTGTTGATCGTCTTCTGCGCCCCCGCGATGCGCCGGGGAGCGCTAGCCGCGGTCATCAAGAGCGCGTAGATCAGAAGAATCCCCGTGCTGCCCGGATAAGCAGGAAGCCAACACTTTCTTTGGAGCGCTCGTGAGCGAAGAAATCGCCCCCGCACATGCCGTCAGCACGCGTTCGCGCGTCGTTCTGGAAATCGCATCCGAACTCGCAATGTCGGAGTGGCCGCGCTTTCAAGCGAAGGTCTTGCTGCGCGAGCACGGTGCGCGCGAGTGGCCGATCTGCCTGCTCGGAACGAGCACGATCGAAGGCGTCGACGCCGTCGTCAAGCGCGAGGCGGATCTCGCAATGATCAACCCCGCAGCGGCGCTCGGGCTCGCGTACCGCGGGACGGGACCTTTTAGGACGCCGCTGCCGGTACGCGCGATCGGGGTGATTCCCTCGCTCGACCAATACGTGTTCGCCGTGAAAAGCGAGTGCGGTCTGTCTGCGTTCGAAGACATCGCGACGACGCGGCCTGCACTCACCGTCTCCCTGCGCGGGCAAGCCGATCATTCGCTACATTTCATGCTGGACGACATCGTTGCCGCGGCGGGTTTCTCGCTCGACGATCTACGTGCGTGGGGCGGAGATGTCCGGCGCGAGGGTTTCTTGCCCGTTCCCGGCGGGCCGAAATTTGCGGCACTGGCCCGCGGCGAGATCAACGCGATCTTTGACGAGGCTGCAAGCTTCTGGGTTGAAGCGGCAATCGCCGCCGGGATGACGATCCTGCCGCTCGCCGAATCGACGCTGCAGAAGCTCGAAGCGATCGGCTATCGCCGTTCGGTTCTGCGCAAGAGCGAGTTCCCAAGCTTACCCCGCGACGTGCCGACGATCGATTTTAGCGGCTGGCCGATTTTCGTCCATGCGGACGCGACCGAAAAACTCGTAACGGACCTGTGCGCCGCCCTGGATCACCGCAAAGCCATGATCCCGTGGGAAACCGGATCTCTGCCGGTAGAACGCATGTGCTGCGAGAGCCCGGATACGCCGCAGTACGTCCCGCTGCACCCGGCCGCCGAACGCTATTGGCGCGAGCGCGGATATCTGCCGTCGTGAGACGCCTCGCATTCATCGTGCTCTGCAGCGAAACGATGGTGCTCTTCGGAGGTGGTGCCGGTGCGGCGGATCTCCCGACGGTGCGTGTCGGCAAAGCACAAGCACTTTCGCTTGCCTTTCTGCCGTTGGAAATCGGGACCGCCGCCGGGATCTGGAAAGACGTCGGCATCAACCTCAGCATATCGGCGCTCCACGGCGATCCGCAAGTACAACAATCGTTGACCGCGGGGAGCATCGATGTTGGTCTCGGATCCGGGCCCGGGCTCGGCTTCATTGCGAAAGGCGTCCCCGCGCATGGTGTCGCGGCGTTAGCCGGCGCGCCGGACAACATGGCGCTAATCGTCGGTTCGGCGTCCACGATCAAAAATGCGCGCGATCTCAAGGGACGTCGCATCGCCGTCAGCGGACACGGTTCGCTGACCGATTGGCTGGTCAAACAGGTCGCGATTGCGCAGGGCTGGCCGCAGGACGCGATCGTGAGCGTCCCGTTGGGCGAGATCAACATGTACATTGCCGCGCTAAAAACCGGCGCAGTCGACGGCTTCGTCGCACCCGTTGAGATCGGGTACGACCTCGAGGAAAAGGAACAGGGTCGCATTCTGCTCACGTTTGGCTCCGGCGTGGTCAAGGACTTTTACTCCAATATCATTTACGCACGTGACGACTTCATCACCAATCACCCGGACTTGCTCAAGAAGTTTCTCCTCGGCTGGTTCCGGACCGTTGCACATATGCAAACCCATCGCTCCGAGACGATACGCGAAGCGATGACGATCGAGGGCATGAGCGAGCCGGCGATGCAAAAATCCTACGACGTCCTCATGCCGATGCTCTCAAAGAACGGCGCTTTCGATCGGCGTGCCTTGAACCATCTGGCAGCGTCCTTCGTCGATCTCGGCATCCTCGATCGCGCGCCGGATCCGGCGCAGCTCATCGATCCCAGATTCGTCCCCGTCCATCTGTAGCGCGCCACAGGCACCCCTTTCCGGTTAGAGAAGCGTCTCCGTAGCAATGGAAATCAAAGAGCAGCGCTCGGCATTCCGGGCCCTGGGCGTGCTGATCGCAACGCTCGTGCTGCTGGCCGCCGGCGCCGCCCACGCGGGCCTCGCCCAACCCGCGCCGGCGACGATTCGCGTCGCGACGACTCCCAGCGAATCCGGCGCCGAAGTGTACTACGCCGCCGACATGGGCTTCTTCAAGAAGCAAGGCCTCGACGTTGACGTCACGACGCTGCAGAACGGCGGCCTGATCGGCGCCGGGATCTCCGCGGGTCAATTCGATCTCGCACAATCGGCCGTGCCGTCGATCGCGGGCGGCTACCAGAACGGACTGCACTTCGTGATCGTGGCGCCGGCGGCAGTTTGGAAAACGGGCAATCCCACTTGGTCGGCGCTGATCGTTCCCAAGACGTCGCCGATCAAGAGCGCCAAAGACCTCGCAGGGAAGACCGTCGGCGTCAACGCGGTTCGCAACATCCTCCAGATTGCGGCTGCGGCGTGGATCGACAAAAACGGCGGCGATTCATCGGCCGTCCATTTTCTCGAACTGCCCTGGGCCGAGATGTCGGTAGCGCTGGGGGCGCACCGCGTCGACGCCGCGGCGGCATCCTCGCCCGACCTCGACGGAGCGCTCGCCGACAACCGCATCCTCAGCACGTACTTCGATGCGCTGGGCAGCGCCGTGCTGATTTCCGCCTGGTACTGCACGAGCGATTACGCTGCGGCGCATCCCGACGTCGTGCGGCGCTTCCAAGCCGCGATCATTGAAGCCGGCGCGTGGGCGAATAAGAACCCCGCGCAATCGGCGCAGATTCTCGAAAAGTACACCAAGATCCATATCGGCCCGAACGCAGCGCGGCTGATTTATCCCGACAAGCTCACGCCCGCGATGGTGCAGCCCGTCATCGACGCCTCGGCAAAGTATAAGGCGTTGAAGTCGAGCTTCCCGGCCGCGGAAATCATCGCACCGTGATGCCCAACCGTCGCTTTGTACTCGGCTCATTGCTCGCCGCCGCGACCGCGCCGTTGGCGCCCGCCCTCGCCGGCGCGCAGAGCCCGGCGCCGTCGCGGATCCGCATCGGGATCACGAGCGCCGACAATTTCGCTGAGGGCTACTACGCCCAAGATGCGGGATTTTTCGCTAAGGCCGGACTCGCTGTCGAGATCTTCGGAATGGCGACCGGCGGGCAAATTTCGACGGCCGTTGCCGGCGGCGCCGTCGATCTCGGCATGAGCAACACCGGCCAACTCGCGAACGCCATCGCGCACGGTGCGCCGTTCGTGATCGTCGCGAGCGGCGGATTATACAATACCGCGGCACCGGCCTCGGCGCTGGTCGTCGCAAAAGACTCGCCGCTCCGTACGGCCCACGACCTCGAAGGCAAGACGTGTTCCGTTACCGCGCTCAAAGACATCACCCAAATCGGTCCGACCGCGTGGATGCAGCGCAATGGCGCGGATTCCTCCAAGACGCGTTTCGTCGAGATCCCCTTCGCCGAGGTCGCAGCTGCGCTCGATCGCGGGACGATCGACGCCGGAATGCTGGCCGAGCCGTGGCTCTCGTCGGCCAACGGCACGACCGTCCGGGTCTTGGGGTACGTCTTCGACGCGATCGCACCGGTGTTCGTCCTCAGCCCGTGGTTCTCGACCGCGGACTACTATCGTCAGAACATCGATCTCGTCCGGCGTTTTGCGCGCGCGATCTACGACACCGCGCGCTGGGCCAACGGCCACCACCCGGAGACCGCCGCGATCCTCGCGAAGTACGCGAAGGTCGACCTCGCGGTTCTGCAGCGCATGAACCGTTCCCAGTTCGCCACATCGCTCGACCCCGCGCAACTACAGCCGATCCTCACCATGATGTACAAGTACGGCGCGATCGACAAGCCGCTTGCGGCGGAAGCAATCGTCGCCAAGTAACGACGCCTTGATATCAGTAACGCTTTCCGATACCATTTGAGCCATCTACGCAGGGAGCCGATCCATGAATACAATGCATCCGGAGGTCGATAATTCTCACTTCCGCACCCTCGCGGTCAGCGAGCTCGACCCGGCCGCCCAAGCGGCCATAGATGCGCTGCCAGCATTGATTTCGGCCGACTCCCACGTCATGGAGCCGAGTTCCATATGGGAACAGCTGCCGTCGCCGTACCGTGAAACCGTTCAAGAGTTGATTACCAGGGTCGGATTCAATCCGAGCAAGATGCCGGTGGGGGCGGGCGATCCAAAGGCTCGCTTACTCGATCAGAAGCGCGACGGCGTGCAAGCCGAGATCCTGTTCCCGAACGACGGCATGGGCATATTCGGACTGGACGATGCCGCAACGCAGCAAGCGGCATTTGAAGTCTACAACAATTGGCTCGCCGATTTTTGCAAGACCGCACCGCACAATTTCTTTGGCGTTCCGTGCGTCGCCGCCTACGACATCGATGCCGCCGTCCAAGAGATGCGGCGCGGCCACGCTATGGGCCTCATCGGCGTCATGGTGTGGCAAGTGCCGGACCCGCAACTGCCGTTTAGCTCGGAACATTACGATCCGCTTTGGGCGGCTGCAGCGGAGGCCGGCGCGCCGGTGCACATGCACATTCTCACCGGTCACTCCTACGCGCGCACGCAGAGAAAAGTGCGTGGAGCCGAAAAAGTTCGCGGCGCCGTCAACATGAAACAAAACGACACCATCAACGCACTCTTCGACTTGATTTTCTTCGGCGTCTTCGATCGGCACCCGAAGCTCCGGGTCGTCCTAGCGGAGAGCGAGTGTGGCTGGCTGCCGTTCGTCCTGCAACAATGGGACTACTACTTCGAGCGTTTCCGCAAGACGGACGCGATGGGGATCGAGCGCAAGCCCAGCGATATTTTCAACGAACACGTCTACTGCACGTGGCTCGAGGACTTTTCCGGCACGCGCCAATTCTCGTGGTGGGGCCAAGAAAACCTCATGTGGTCGAACGACTACCCGCATCCGAACACGACGTTTCCGCTTTCACGAGAGAACGTTCTTCACCACATCGGCAATTTGCCGAAGGACGTTCAAAACAAACTCATCCGCGACAATGCCATCCGTCTGTACGGCTTGGCCTCTCGACTCGAGGAGCAATAGTATGTCAACCCAGGCCCAACTCGAAACCATCCCCGAAGCCCAATTTTTCAATCTGGACTCGCCGCTGCTGGCGCAAGGACGCTTCGATAACAAAGTCGCGCACACGGATTTGCTGAAGCTGATCGTCAAAGTGTACGCGGCGGGTGGCGAGAACGCGCTCCACATGCATCCCTACGAGGACCACTC
>Ga0182015_10000308_pt1 | contig 69826 bp, 80 predicted proteins | sample 712P3MmetaG_FD_120478 | JGI IMG/M metagenome (GOLD analysis project Ga0182015, IMG submission 120478) | Permafrost microbial communities from Stordalen Mire, Sweden - 712P3M metaG | ecosystem: Environmental > Terrestrial > Soil > Wetlands > Permafrost | place: Sweden: Stordalen | collected...
GCATCCGCGATGATCCGCCGCCGCCAGACGTGCGCGAGGGGTTCTCGGATGGACTCTAAGCCGCGCGCGCGAGCGCGAGCAGTTCCTCGATCGCCTGCGACAGCCAGCCGGCCAGCTCGTCCAGCTCCGGCAGCGCCTGCGAGTCCGCGAGCAGGCCGAAGTTCAGCTGGCCGTTGTAGGACATGATCGCCACGGCGAGCGCATGGTCGTGCGCGAGGAAGGCGATCGGATAGACCTCGCGGATCTGGTGCCCGAGCACGAACAGCGGGATCTGCGGACCGGGCATGTTCGTGACGATCAGGTTGAACAGCCGCGTTGAGAAGTTGATCCGCGAGGCCTGCGCCAGGATCGTCGGGGGGGCGAAGTTCTGCACGCCCGCCAGCACCTCGGCGCCGAGCGCCTGGCGGGACTCCTTGATGCCCTCCATGCTCACGCGCACCGCCTCCAGGCGCTCGCGGGGATCGGCGATGCCGACGGGCAGGCTGCCGCGCATCGCTGCGAGACGGTTGCCGATTACGCCCGGGCCGTCGGCGGCGCCGCGCAGCGACACCGGGACGAGTGCGCGCAGCTCCAGGCCGTCGGTGCGCACGTCGCGCGACGCCAGGAAGCTGCGCAGCGCGCCGGCCACGACCGCGAGCACGACATCGTTGACGGTTCCGCCGAAGGCGTTCTTGATCGCCCTGAAGTCCTCGAGCCGGGCGTTCACGGTCGCGAAGCGCCGGTAGGGGCCGATCGGCACGTTCAGCGGCGTCTCCGGCGCGGGACTCAGCGCGGCCCGGACGAGCTCGCCCACGCCCTCGGCGGCGTCTCGCAGCGCCTGCACCGCCTTGTGCGGGTGGGCGCCGGCCGTCAGCGCGCTGCCCAGCAGCTTCGCGCTGTCGCGCGCGTCGCGCACCGCGCCCAGCGCGATCAGGCCGAGCATGCCGGGGTGGGAGGCGGGCGTCCAGTCCGGCGGGGCGTCGGACTCGGTCTCGTCCTGCGTCTCCATGTCGAAGATGACGGTCGCGAGGTCGAGTCCGGCGATCCCGTCGATCACGGCGTGGTGGGTCTTGAAGAGCAGCGCGAAGCCGCCGTCGTCGAGGCCTTCGATGAACCAGAGCTCCCAGAGCGGTCGGCGACGGTCGAGCTGGGTCGAAAAGATCCTCGAAAGCAGCGAGAGCAGCTGCTCGCGGTCGGCGGGAGCCGGCAGGGCGACGTGGCGTAGGTGGTACTCGAGCCGGAAGGAACCGTCGTCGACCCACACCGGACGTCCGCGGTCAAGCGGCGTGTGCGCCAGTCGCTGGCGGTAGCGCGGCACGAGGTGAAGGCGGGAGTCGATCAGCGCCAGCAGGTCGTCAAAGCGCGGCGGCGGGCCGTCGAAGAGCGTGAGGGCGCCGATGTGCATGTGCGACTCCGGTCCCTCCTGGTGGAGGAAGGAGGCGTCCAGCCCGGTCAGTCGGTCGAGGTGCTCCTGTGCCATCGCCGCCAAAGCGTAGTCCCGCCGGAGGCCTTCGGTGTGGAGCAGCGACGCTCGGGCCGGAGTACCGTCATTCGCCGATGCATGTCTCATTGCGGGACCGCTGGCCGAGGCCGGGCAGCGGCCGCCGTAGAATCAAGGTGTGGCCGTCGTGACGAACACCGTCGAGAAGATCCTGCTGGCCGCGCCGCGCGGTTACTGCGCCGGCGTGGATCGTGCCGTTCAGACGGTCGAGCGGGCGCTCGCGCGCCATGGCGCGCCCGTCTACGTGCGCAAGGAGATCGTCCACAACAAGCATGTGGTCGAGCAGCTGCGCGCCCGCGGGGCGATCTTCGTCGAGAGCGAGACCGAGGTCCCGGAGGGCTCGGTCACCGTGTTCTCCGCCCACGGCGTCGCGCCGAGCGTGCATGAGAACGCCAAGGCGAGGCACCTGCGGACGATCGACGCGACCTGCCCGCTGGTCACCAAGGTGCACGTCGAGGCGCGCCGCTTCGCCGCCGACGGCTACATGGTCGTGCTCGTCGGCCACGACGGGCACGAGGAGGTCGAGGGCACGATGGGCGAGGCGCCCGACAACATGGTGCTCGTGCAGACCGAGCAGGACGTGGACGAGCTCGAGCTGCCCGACCCCGAGAAGGTTGCCTACATCTCGCAGACGACGCTCTCGGTCGACGAGACCCGGGGCATCATCGAACGCCTGCGCGAGCGCTTCCCGGCGATCGTCGGCCCCCGCACGGACGACATCTGTTACGCGACGACCAACCGCCAGGCGGCGGTGCGGGCGCTCGCGACCCAGTGCGACCTGGTGCTGGTGATCGGCTCGCGCAACTCGTCGAACTCGCTGCGGCTGGTCGAGGTGGCGCGCGACTACGGGGCCGACGCGCACCTGATCGACAACGCGGGCGAACTTGACGAAAGCTGGCTGGAGGGCGTGCGGACGCTCGGGATCTCCTCCGGCGCCAGCGCCCCCGAGGAGCTTGTGCAGGAGCTGGTCGAGCTCTTCCGCTCCAGGGGTGTCGTCGACATCTCAGAGTTCGAGGTGACGCGCGAGGACGTGCGCTTCATGCTGCCCAAGGCGATTCGCGGCGTCGGCGCCGCGCGGTAGTGGCCCGGACCCTCGTCGTCTCCGACCTGCACCTCGGGACGCGCGCAGGCAGCGATGTGCTGCGGCGCGAGGGCGTGCTCGAGGCGCTGCTCGAGGCGCTCGAGGGCGTCGATCGCCTCGTGTTGCTCGGCGACACGCTTGAGCTGCGCCAGGGCCAGTCCCGCGTCGTGCTCGATCGGGCGTGCACGGTCCTGCGGCGCCTCGGCGAGTGCCTGGGGGAGCGGTCGGTGGTGCTGGTCCCCGGCAACCACGACCATGCGCTCGTCGACTTCTGGCTGCAGCGGCGCAGCGAGCCGCTCGGCCTCGATCAGCGATGTGCGCCGAGCGAGGCGTCGTTCCTGGCACAGGTGACCGCCGAGCTGCTGGCGCCGGCGGCGGTCGAGATCGCCTACCCGGGCCTGTGGCTCGGCGAGGGCGTCTACGCGATGCACGGCCACCAGCTCGACATGCACATGACCGTGCCGACGATCGAGCGCCTCGCGGTCGCGGCGAGCGGGCGGATCTCGCTCGCGAACGACCGCCGCTGGGACGACGTGCACTCAGTCGAGGACTACGAGGCGGTGATCTCACCCGTCTACGCATGGGCCCATGCGGCCGCCCAGAGCGGGCGCCCGTCGGAGGCGGTCGACGGTGGACGCACCGTCAAGGCCTGGAACACGCTGCGCTCCTCACGCGGGCGCGCGCTGCGCGCCCGCGCCTTCCCGCTCGCCTTTCCGTGGCTGGTCCGCGCGGCCAACGCGGCCGGCCTTGGTCCGCTGCGTGGCGAGCTTTCGACCGCCGAGCTGCGCCGCGCCGGCCTGCGTGCAATGAGCGTCGTCGTCGAGCGTCTGGCGATCGACGCACGCGACGTGATCTTCGGGCACACGCACCGCTGCGGGATGGTCGAGGGCGACGAAGCGGCCGAGTGGCTCACGCCGAATGGAACCCGCCTGCACAACACCGGCTGCTGGATCTTCAGCTCGACCTTCGCGACCGCCCCGGCGAGCCCGTACTGGCCGGGCACCGCGATGATGGTGGAGGACGGGAAGCCGCCGGCGTTGCTGCGGCTGCTCGCCGATCGCAGCGCCGAGCAGCTGCGCGCAGTTCGTTAGCGCCGCAAGCTGCAACGCTCACGCGAAGATCACTGGGCTTGCGAGCTGCCCAGCAGCTCGCAACGCTCACGCGGAGCTCACTGCGCGCTGACGGCGGCCGCTATACAGTCGCCCGGAAGCATCTTCTGCAAACAACCGCGTCAGCGCGGAGAGGAAAGTGGTCTCATGGCACTGAGTTTCTACTTCAGGCCGGCCGGGTTCACGCCCGAGATCTACACGGACACGCTGAGCCAGCTGGATGCAGCCGGTGCGGGTTCGCCCGACGGTCGCACGCTGCACGTGGCACTCGATGTCGGCGGCGCGATCCATGTCTTTGACATCTGGGAGTCCCAGGAGCAGTTCGACGCGTTCGGGTCGACGCTGGTGCCGATCATGACCGCGGCCGGGGTCGATCCGGGCGAGCCGATGGTCGCCAACGTGCACAACGTGATCGAAGGCTGAGAGCCGACGCCTGCCGGCGGCGGTCGCGCGGAGCGCGACCGCCGCTCAGATGAACGGCGCGGTCGGGCGCACGTTGCGCCGCCCGCGCGCTCGCGCGATGAAGATCGCCGGCGCGGCGGCGAGGAGCAGCTCGGCGAGGACGAAGCGAACCTGCAGGTCCGCCGGGGATGTCGCGACGTTGCCGAGGTAGCGGATGGGGAACGCGAACAGCACGATTCCCGGGAGCGCGACGAGCAGGGCGGCGAATCGGTCCCACAGCGCGAGTGCGCAGAGCAGGCAGGGCGCCGCGACGAGCAGGTAGTGGTCCTCCGAGAGTGAGCCGGCGAGCAGCAGCGCGAGCAGGAGCAGCGTGCCCATCGCCGCGATGTCGCCGCGAACGGGCGGCCGGCGCGCCCAGCGAAAGGCCAGCGCGGCGGTGGCGGCGAGCACGGCCAGCCGCGCGACCGAGCCCCAGGTCGCCTCGTCAAGGCGCTGCGCGAGGCCGCGGATCGAGACGTTGTACACGGCGGCCCCCCGTGTCAGCGTGCCGCCGTTCTCGAGGAAGCGCAGGACCGAGAAGAAGTGCCCGCCGCCGGGCACGAGCAGGATCGCGGCCGCGAGCAGGACGCAGCCGCCGAGCGCCGCACCGAGGATCGCTCGCCACTGGCCGCGAAGCAGCGGCAGCAGGATCAGCGGGATCAGCAGCGGCTTGATCAGCAGGGAGACGACGAGCAGTGCGCTGCCGGCGCGCCAGTGCCCGGCCTCGTAGAGCAGGAGCACCCCAACGGCGACCGGCGCGAGCAGCAGCGAGACGTTGGCGATCCACAGGCTGTCGGTCAGCGCATCGCTCTTGACCATCAGGCCGGCTGCCAGTACCGCAACGAGCCACCACTCGCCACGGCGCCACGGTGCTATCGAGAGCAGCCCCGACAGCGCGACCGCCACGGTGCACGCCACGATCCAGGCGTCCACCTCAGCGCCGGCGCTGCCGATGCTCAGCGGCAGCAGCGCGACGGCGGCCGTCGGCGGGTAGACGAAGCGTGGGTTGGTATAGATCGACGCACCGTGCACCAGCGCGAGCGCGGCGTCGCGCAGCGGGCCGAAGTCGAGCCCTCTTCCGGGGGTCGCGATCGCGTCATGCGCCTGCTGGACGGCGATCACGACGACCAGCGCGAGGCACGCCGCCGCAAGCGCTCTGCGCACCACGATCATCGCGGGAGACTAGTGCGCCCACGCTCGCGCCACTGGCCGGGGGCGGCGGCCATCGCAGCGGCGGACCGCGTGTCTATCCTGGCGCTGATGATCATCCGCGGTGCCGACCCCCAGCGCGATGCGCAGGCCTGTGCGGCGATCTACACGCCGTATGTGTCGGACTCGGTCGCGTCCTTCGAGGCGCAGCCGCCGAGCGCCGCGGAGATGGAGCGCCGGATGCGCGCGGCGCACGTGTGGCTCGTGGCCGAGCGCGACGGCGTCGTGGTGGGCTATGCCTACGGCTCGCCGCACCACGAGCGCGCCGCCTACCGCTGGGCCGCGAACGTCGCCGTGTACCTCGACGCCGCGTGCCACCGCTCCGGCATCGGGCGGGCCCTCTACACGGAGCTGTTCGCCCGCCTGCGCGAGATGGGGCTGTGGACGCTCTGCGCCGGGATCACGCAGCCCAACGACGCGAGCAACGGCCTGCACCGCGCGATGGGGTTCGTGGCGGTCGGGACCTACCGGCGGATCGGCTGGAAGGCGGGGGCCTGGCACGACGTCGAGTGGTCGCAGCTGGACCTTCGAGCCGGCGAGGGCGGACCGCCGGGCGAGCTCAGCCTGCCGCCAGACCGGGCGTGAAGCAGACGCCGTCGCAGCGCATGCCGGCGCCGAGTGAGAGCTCGAGCTCGCCGGCGCTGTGGCGCTCGTGGGCGATCAGCAGGTGGGCGCCGGGGTGCTCGATCGCGAGCTCGCGCCCGTTCACGCCGACCTGGGCCCCCGGCGCCGCGGGGTCGAGCACCGCCCAGACGGCGCCGGCCTCGTAGGGGCCGGCGAACGGCTCGCGCAGGCGATCGGAGGAGGGCACGACGAGCGTCGCGTCCGGGTCATCCTCGGGGCGCAGCGGCGCAAGCGGCTCACACTCCGTGCCCAGCAGCGCGCAGATCGCGCGCTCGCAGTCGGCGTAGGCGCCCTCGCCATAGTGGTAGTCGGCGAGCATCCCCTCCGCGTTCCACAGGTAGCGCCCGGGCCAGCCGGCGTTCTCGTAGTCGCGCCAGAGCGCGAAGTTGGTGTCCAGCAGCACCGGGTGCGCGATCCCAAGCCGGTCCACCGCGGCGCGCGCGGAGCGCTCGTTCGCGCTGGTGCGAAAGCCCGGTGAGTGGACCGAGACGACGCTCAGGCCGCGGGCGCCGTAGCGCTCGTGCCAGGCCTTCAGGTAGGGCAGCGTGTGCAGCGAGTTGGGCCGGGCGAAGTCCCAGAACTCGATCAGCACCGGCCGGCCGTGAAGCTCGGCCATGGTCAGAGGCGGCGAGTTGATCCATTCCGCGCCGGCGGGGAACGGCGGCGCCTGGATGCTGTCGATCGGCGGCCGCACGGCAAACTACGATAGACGGAGGGGGACCCCCCCGGAGTCTCTAAATCAGCCGATCGATCCGACCATCTCGAGCTGGATCAGGCGATTCAGCTCGACCGCGTACTCCATCGGCAGCTCCTTGGTCACCGGCTCGATGAAGCCGTTGACGATCATTGCGGCCGCCTCGTCCTCGGAGAAGCCGCGCGAGCCCATGTAGAAGAGCTGGTCCTCGGAGATCCGCCCGACCGTGGCCTCGTGGGCGACCGTCACATTGGGGTTCTGGATCTGGATGTCGGGCCAGGTGTCCGAACGCGAGATGCCGTCCATCATCAGCCCGTCGCACTGGACCCGCGACTTCGAGCCCTGCGAGTTCTTCGCCATCCGCACCAGGCCGCGGTAGCCCATGATCCCGCCGTCCTTGGAGATCGACTTGGCGAGGATGTTGGAGGTCGTGTTGGGGGCGAGGTGCACGACCTTGGCGCCGGTGTCCTTGTGCACGCCCTTGCCGGCGACGCCGACGTTGAGGTGGTCGGCGCGCGCGCCCTCGCCCTGCAGGAAGGAGCCGGGGTAGAGCATCACGTACTTGGCGCCCATCGAGCCGCCGACCCATTCCACCGTGCCGTGGGCGTCGACGATGGCGCGCTTGGTGTTGAGGTTGTAGACGTCCTTGGACCAGTTCTGGACCGTCGTGTAGCGCGCCTTGGCGCCCTCGTGGACGAAGATCTCGACGACCGCCGAGTGCATCGAGTTGACGCTGTAGGTCTGCGCGGTGCAGCCCTCGATGTAGTTCACCTCGGAGCCCTCGTCGGCGATGATCAGGGTGTGCTCGAAGGTGCCCTCGCCGGCGCCCTCCATGCGGAAGTAGGCCTGCAGCGGCAGGTCGCATTTGACGCCCGGCGGGATGTAGACGAAGGCTCCGCCCGACCAGACCGCTCCGTGCAGGGCGGAGAACTTGTTGTCCTGCGGCGGGACGCACTTGCGCATGAAGTACTTCTGCACGAGGTCGGGGTAGTCGCGCACCGCGGTGTCCATCGAGCAGAACAGGATGCCGAGCTTCGCGTACTCCTCCTTGAGGCCCTCATAGACCGGCTCCTGGCGCCAGACGCCGACGACGCCGGCGAGGTGCTCGCGCTCGGCCTGCGGGACGCCGAGCGCCTCGTAGGTGTCCTTCATCTCCTGCGGGACGTCGTCCCAGGAGTTGAAGCGCCCGGTCGTCGGGGGCGAGTAGAGGACGAGCTCGTCGAAGTCGAGCTCGGAGAGGTCGCAGCCCCACCTGGGCATCGGCTTGCGCTCGAAGATCTCGAAGGAGTCAAGGCGCTTGCGCGCCATCCAGTCCGGCTCGCCCTTGATCCGTGAGAGCTCGGCGATCACCTCGCGCGAGACGCCGCGCACCGCGACGAGCTCGCCGTCGTCGTTCTCGACGATCGGGCTGGGTGCGGGGACTCGCTTCGCGGTCGTTGCCATAAAGCCGAGTATAGCGGTCGGGATCAGGCCGCCGCGTCGCTCGGCCAGCTGCCGTCGCCCGTCAACGCGTGGCGCACGACCTTCAACGAGAGCAGCGCGCACTTGCGGCGCGTCGCCGAGACGGGGATGCCGAGCAGGTCGAGCATCCAGCCGGCGTCGAGCGTCGCGGCCTCATCGACCTCCATCCCGATCAGCTCCTCGGAGGCCATCGAGGCCGCGGCCTGCGAGATCGCGCAGCCGTGGCCCTGGAAGCGCAGGTCGGCGATCCGCCCGTCGGCGATCAGGATCTGCACGCCCAGCTCGTCGCCGCAGAGCGGGTTGACCTCGTGCGCGTCGTGGTCGTGCGCCGGCAGCTCGCCGAAGTTGCGCGGGCGCTTGTAGTGCTCGAGGATGAAATCTCGGTAGAGGTCGTCCATCAGCCTGCGAAGACTTCCTGTGCTTGTTCTATCGCGTCGACCAGCGCGTCCACGTCGGCGGGCACGTTGTAGGGGCCGAAGCTCGCGCGGGCTGTCGCGACCACGCCCAGGCGGCGCATCAGCGGCTGCGCGCAGTGGTGGCTCGCGCGGATGCAGACGTTGGTGCGGCTGAGCAGCTCGGCGACGTCGTGGGGATGGATGCCGTCCAGGGCGAAGGAGATCACGCCGCCGCGATCATCTGCGCCGGGCGGGCCGAACAGGCTGACGCCCGGCGTCTGCTCGAGACGCTCGAGTGCGTAGGCGGTCAGGGCATGCTCGTGCGCGCGGACGTTCGCCATGCCGAGTGCGTCGAGATAGTCGATCGCCGCGCCCAGCCCGATCGCCTGCGCGATCATCGACGTCCCAGCCTCGAACTTCCACGGCAGCGCGTTCCAGGTCGAATGCTGCGCCTCGACGGTCGCGATCATGTCGCCGCCGGAGAGAAACGGCGGCATCTGATCGAGCAGCTCGGCGCGGGCGTGCAGCACGCCGACGCCGGTCGGCCCGAGCGCCTTGTGACCGGTCCAGGCGTAGAAGTCAGCGTCGATCGCCGCCACGTCCACCGGCATCTGCGGCACCGCCTGCGCGCCGTCGATCAGCACGAGGGCGCCGGCGGAGTGGGCGCGGCGGACGATCTCGGCGACCGGGTTGATCGTGCCGAGCACGTTGGAGACGTGGGTCAGCGCGACCAGCGCGACATCCCCGCGCGCCAGCTCGGCCTCGAGCTGCTCCAGCGAGAGCGTGCCGTCCGGGGCGACCTGCAGGTAGCGCAGCTGCGCGCCGGTTGCGGCGGTCGCGAGCTGCCACGGCACGATGTTGGAGTGGTGCTCCATCTCGCTGATCAGGACCGCGTCGGACGCCCGCAGGTTGGTCCGCGCCCAGGAGTAGGCGACCAGGTTGATCGCCGCCGTGACGTTGGCGGTGAAGATCGTGCTCTGCGCCGGCCAGTTCAGGAACGCCGCGATCCGCTCGCGCGCGCCCTCGAACAGCGCGTCGGCCTCCTGCGCGAGCCGGTAGACGCCGCGGTGGATGTTCGCGTTGTGGTTGCGGTAGTAGTCATCGAGCGCGTCCAGCACCGCCTGGGGCTTCTGCGAGGTCGAGGAGGAGTCGAGGTAGACGAGGCGGCCACCCTCCAGGTCGCGGCGGAGGATCGGGAAATCGGCGCGGACGTCCAACGCCGCCTGCATCGGCGCGGTCGCCATCAGCGCGTCAGCGCGTAGCGTTCGATGTCCTGCGCTGCGGCCGCGAGCTTGGCGCCGATGCGCTCGCGGATCTGGTGCTCAAGCGGCGGGTCGTCGAGCTGGACGATCAGCGGCTCGAAGAAGCCCTCGACGATCACGCGCACGGCCTGCGGCCGCGTGAGCCCGCGTGTCTGCATGTAGAAGATCAGCATGTCGTCGAGCTCGCCGACCGTGCCGCCGTGGGAGGCCGAGACGTCGTCGGCGCTGACGAGCACCGAGGGGATCGCGTCGAGCTTGGCCGCGTCGGAGAGCATCATCGAGTGGAACTGCAGGTAGGTGTGCGTCTGCTGGGCGCCGGGGTTGATCTGGATCAGCCCCTCGAAGCTCGCGCGGCTGGAGCCGGTGGCGGCGCCGCGCCAGTGCACGTCGCCGCCGGAGGGGCCGGTCTCGTGCAGGTCGACGGCGAACACGTCGAGGTGCTCGTCGGCCTGGCTGAAGAGGACGCCGCGGAACGCCATGTCGCCACCCTGGCCGGCGACCACGAGCTCGTAGTGATGGCGGATCAAGTGGCCGCCGAGCAGCGCCGGGAGCCAGTGGCAGTAGGCGTCACGCCCGACCTCCACGACCGAGGTCGAGCAGTCGCTGACGGCGCCCTCGCCCCAGTCGGTGAGCTGCGCGAGGCGGCAGCGGGCCCCGTCCTCCAGGTAGAGCTCGAACTGGCCGGCGTGCAGGGAGTCGCCGGCGATCTCGCCCCTCGCGATGTCGTACTCGCGCAGGCGCAGATCGCTGCCGCGGTCGCCGATCGCGAGCGTGTGCGCGTACTGGGCGCTGCCCGCCTGCGCGATCTCATAGACGATCTGGAAGGGCTTCTCGACCACCAGTCCGGGCGGGACGTAGAGGAAGGCGCCGCCGGTCCAGAACGCGGCGCTCGCGGCCTCCAGCTTGTGGCGGTCAAGCGGCAGGCGCCGCAGGTAGTAGCGATCGAAGAGCTCGGTGTGCTCGGCGGCGGCCTGCGCCAGCGAGCAGAGGATCACGCCGCGCGCCTGCAGCTCGGCCTCGAGCTCCACGTGCACGACTGAGGCGTCGCGTACGACGAGCACGCCGGCGCTCGGTGTGCCGGCGAGGATCTCGGGCGGCGTCGGATCGCCTGCGTGCGGGATCGGCGCCATCGCGTCGAGGTCCAGCTCCTGGAAGGAGGTCTGCCAGAAGCCAGAACGCCGCCAGCGGGGCAGCTCGAGGGCGTCGTAGGCGGCGCGCGCGCGCTCGCGCAGGACCGCCAGCCCAGCGCCGCCTCCGCCGGCTCCGGCGCCGGCGAGCGCGTGGTTCAGCGTCGCCTCGGGTGGCGACCCGGGCTTGCGCGCGGGGCGCGCGGCGCTCAGCGTCGCTTCGGGTGGCGCCCCGGGCTGTGTGGGCCGCACCTGCGGGCTCGCGTCAGACACGGGCCGCGACCTCTTCGCGGATCCGGTCGTAGCCTTCCTGTTCGAGTCGCTCGACCAGCTCGTTGCCGCCATTCATGACGATCCGCCCGTCCATCATGATGTGGACGAACTGCGGCCTGACGTAGTCGAGGATGCGCTGGTAATGGGTGATGATCAGGGCGCCGAGGCCCTGTTCGTCGTGGAGCTTCGCGACGCCCTCGGCGACGGTCCGCAGCGCATCGATGTCGAGGCCCGAGTCGGTCTCGTCGAGCACGGCGATCTGCGGGCGCAGCATCGCCATCTGCAGGACCTCGGCGCGCTTCTTCTCACCGCCGGAGAATCCGTCGTTGAGATGGCGCGAGGTGAAGCCCTCGTCGACGTCGAGCAGATCGACGGCATGGCGCAGCTGCTGGCCGAACTCCTTGACCTTGATCGGCTCCTCGCGCTGGGCGTTGATCGCCAGGCGCAGGAAGTTGGCGACCGAGACCCCGGGTATCGCGACCGGGTACTGGAAGGCTAGAAACAGGCCGAGCTTGGCCCGCTCGTGGGGCGCGAGCTCGGTGATGTTCTCCCCGTCGACGAGGATCTCGCCGGCGGTGACCTCGTAGCCGGGGTGGCCCATGATCGTGTTCGCCAGCGTCGACTTGCCGGAGCCGTTCGGGCCCATCAGGGCGTGCAGCTCGCCCCTGCGCACCGCCAGATCGACGCCGCGGAGGATCTCGCGTTCCTCGGTGCGCACGTGCAGGTTTCGGATCTCGAGTGAGGTTGCCACTATGCGGCTACCGCCTTCTTCGGAGTGGTGGGGATCAGGTCGGTGGGAGTGATCGCGACCAGGTCGGTGGGAGCGATCGGGATCAGGTCGGCCAGCGTCGTCGCCTCGAGCGTCGCCACGATCGCGGCGCGGACACGCGTCCAGAGGATCTTCGAGGTGCACACGCGCTGGGGATCGCCTTCGAGCACGCAGTGGATCAGGGAACCGTCAGGGGAGGCCGAGAAGCATTCGATCGGGGCGATCCTGCCCTCGAGCGCCTCGACGACCTCGGCCATCGTGATCATGGCCGGCTCGCGGGCGAGCAGGTAGCCGCCGTGGGCTCCGCGGCGGCTCTCGATCAGGCCGGCGCGCCGCAGCCGCGCAACGAGGTGCTCCAGATAGGCGAGCGGCAGGCCCTCGTGGTCGGCGATCTCGGTCAGCGCGACGGGCGCAGCTCCGCCCCTCCGGGCCAGCTCGACCATCACGCGTACGCCGTATTCGGCCTTGGTGGAGAAGATCATTGTTGAAAACCTACCTGAGAGCTAGGGTATCAGGCGTCCCGCGCGCGGGGCTCCGTGCCGCGGCGCTCAGGTCTCGACGCCGTCGCAGTGGTCGATCGCGTGCGCGGCGAAGCAGCGGGACTGGAAGTCGGAGCCCTCCGGGCGGCGCTCGCTGACGCGACCGTGCCGGCGCCCGGATGGCCTAGAGATCGATGCGTTTCGGCAGCACCTTCGGCAGTGCCTCGGCCTGCAGCGTGCGGATGTCGGCGGCGATCGCGTCGGGGTCCATCGTGCCGAGGTCCTGGTAGCCGACGCGGGCGCGCCCGGTCTTGTCGAACAGCACGAGATCCACGGTGTGGTCGGACTTCGAGGAGTTGATCTTCAGCTGCGGCTGGATGCCGAACTGCTTCCAGATCGGCTCGAGCACCTTGCGCGGGGCGACCAGGTAGTCCAGCTGCGTGGTGACGTACTGCTTGATCAGGAAGGCCTGCACGTTGGACGGCGTGTCCTGCTTCGGGTCGACGCTGATCGCCAGCGCCGCGATCGGGTGGGGCAGCTCGTCGATCGCCTGCGAGAGCTGCTGAACGACGATCGGGCATGTGCTCGCGCAGGTCGAGTAGACGAATACAGCGGCGACGACCTGGCCGGTGTAGTCACTCAGGCGGATGATCTGGTGATGCTGGTCGGGCAACGCGAAGTTGACCGCCGGAAAGCTCGGCGGCAGCAGCGCGCCGTAGAAGCCGTCCTGCTTGACCGGTGCGTTGGCGCCCGTGTCGGCGCTGCCACTGCGTGCGGCGATCGTCACGATCGCGACCATGGCCGCCGCGCATGCGACAGCGACGGTGAGGGCGAGTCGAAGACGGGGTGCCACTTCCGCAAAGATTACGTGGACTGGCGTCTCGGTTGGCGCTATACTTTGTAAAGCTACGAATCCAGACAAGAGTTTAGGAGTTTGAGATGAGCCCGTCGGGCGCCGAATTCATCCGCCAGGTAAAGGCGCAGGTCGCCGAGATCGATCCGAGTGCCGTGCACGAGCTGGTCGGCAACGGCGTGGCGATCGTCGACGTGCGCGAGACCGAGGAGTTCGCGACCGGGCACCTCCCCGGCGCGAGGCACCTGCCGCGCGGCTACCTCGAGTCGCGGATCGAGGGCGTCGTCCCCGATCGCGACCAGCGCGTGATCCTCTACTGCGCCTCGGGCACCCGCAGTGCGCTGGCGGCGCACACGCTCACCCACGACCTCGGCTATCAGCGCGTCGAGTCGATGACCGGCGGGATCACGCTGTGGAAGGACCGCGGCTACCTCGTCGATGTGCCCCAGACGCTCAGCGCCGAGCAGCGCGAGCGCTACTCGCGCCACATCCTGATCCCCGAGATCGGCGAGAGCGGGCAACGCAAGCTGCTGGAGGCGCGCGTGCTGCTGCTCGGGGCGGGCGGGCTCGGCTCGCCGACAGCCCTCTACCTGGCGGCCGCCGGGGTCGGCACGCTCGGCATCGTCGACAACGACGTCGTCGATCTCTCCAACCTGCAGCGCCAGGTGATCCACAGCACCGATCGGATCGGCATGCCGAAGGTCGACTCGGCCGAGCAGTCGATCAAGGCGCTCAACCCCGACGTCGAGGTCGTCAAGTACCAGACCCGCCTCGACGCCTCGAACATCATGGAGATCATCGCGGGCTGGGACATCATCGTCGATGGCGTCGACAACTTCCCCACGCGCTACCTGCTCAACGACGCCTCCGTCCGGCTGCAGATCCCGGTCGTGTCGGCGTCGATCCTCGGCTTCGACGGCCAGCTGTCGATCTTCAAGCCATACGATGGGCCCTGCTACCGCTGCCTGTTCCCCGTGCCCCCGCCGGCCGAACTGGCGCCGTCATGCGGCGCCAACGGCGTGCTCGGCGTGCTGCCCGGGACGATGGGGCTGCTGCAGGCGACCGAGGTCGTCAAGCTGATCGTGGGCGCCGGTGAGCCGGCGATCGGCCGGCTGCTGCTCTACGACGCGCTCGCCGCCACGCTGACGGAGGTCAAGGTCCGCCGCGACCCCGAGTGCGCCGTGTGCTCGCGGCCGCCCGATTCCATCCGCGATGAGGAGATGGGCGTGTTCCCCGACTACGAGGCGTTCTGCGCCGCGGCCGGGTAGGGTGCTCGCGGCCATGGCGACGATCAAGATCCCACCGGTGCTGCGCGCGTCGGTCGGCGGCGAGCGCGAGGTCAGCGCGGCCGGTGACAGCGTCGGCGAGGTCCTGCGGTCCCTGGTCGAGGACCATCCGGCGACCGCGACGCAGCTCTTTGGCGATGACGGCGAGCTCAATCGCTACGTCAACGTCTATCTCAACGATGAGGACGTGAGGGTGCTCGACGGTCTCGCCACCACCGTCGGGGAGGGTGACGTGCTCGTCATCCTGCCGGCGATGGCCGGCGGGCGTTGAATGCGCCCCCGGCGCATCGCTATCCTCGATTGACCAGATGAGCCTTCCCGAACTCAAGAACCGTCCCTGCGGCGGCCGCTACGGCGACATCGTCCAGTCGATCGGCAACACGCCGCTGGTCGAGCTCAAGCGGCTCTCGCCGAAGCCGGGCGTGCGCGTGTGGGCGAAGCTCGAGTCACGCAACCCGACGGGCTCGGTCAAGGACCGCGTCGCACGGTCGATGATCGAGGACGCCGAGGAGCGGGGTGCGATCGCGCCCGGGCAGACGATTCTCGAGCCGACCTCAGGCAACACGGGCATCTCGCTGGCGATGATCTGCGCCTACAAGGGCTACCGCCTGAAGGTCGTGATGCCCGACAACGTCACGCCGGAGCGCACGCAGCTGCTGAAGATGTACGGCGCGGAGATCGTCTACTCCGACGGGACCCGCGGCTCGAACGGCGCCGTCGAGCTCGCGCTCGAGCTGGCGGCTGCGGACTCGCGCTACTACATGCCCTACCAGTACGGCAACGAGGCCAACCCGCTCGCTCACTACAACGGCACGGCCGTCGAGATCCTCGACGAGCTCGACGACGTCGCCGCGTTCGTCGCCGGCCTCGGCACGGGCGGCACACTGATGGGCAACGGCCGCCGGTTGAAGGAGGCGCTGGGGGACACGGTCAAAATCGTCGCCGCCGAGCCGATGCAGGGCGAGCCGGTGCAGGGCCTGCGCTCGCTCGACGACGGCTTCATCCCGCCGATCATCGACCTCTCCCTGCTCGATCGCAAGATCTTCGTGACCAACAGCGACGCGATCACCTGGACGCGCAAGCTGCTCGACGAGGAGGGCATCTTCGCCGGCGTCTCCTCCGGAGCGATCGCGCGCGTTGCGGTCCGGATCGCCGGTGAGCTCGACGAGGGCAACGTCGTCTTCATCGTCGCCGACGACGGCTGGAAGTACCTTTCGAGCGGGCTCTACACGCTGCCGCAGGACCAGATCCAGAACCTCGAGAGCACGCTCTGGTGGTGACCCCCGATCGCGGGGGACAGGCGATTCGGCCTTCGCCGAATCGTCTCCGCAGGACCCGCTCGGGCGGCCAGCGTTCGCGATGAAGATCAGCCGCGCGCTCTACGAGGAGATGGTGGCGCACGCGATGGCGGAGCGCCCGGCGGAGTGCTGCGGGATCGTCGCCTCCCTCGATGGGGAGGCGCTGCGCGTGTTCCCGGCGCGCAACGCTGCGGCCAGCCCGCTGCGCTACGAGATGGACGCAGCCGATCAGATCGCCATTCAGGAGGAGATCGATTCACAGCGCTGGGACTACGGGGCGATCTATCACTCGCACACGCGCACGGTGCCCTATCCCTCCCAGACCGACATCAACATGGCCTACCGCCCCGGCGTGGGGGCGCTGTGGCCGGGCTCGATCTACATCATCGTCGGTTTGGCCGGCATCGAGCCCGAGGTGCGGGCGTGGCGGATCGAGTCGGACACCCCCGCAGAGGTCGTCCTGAGCGTGCTGTGATGGCTGCCGTGCTCGTCTGCCCGAGCTGCGCGGCGGAGCACGGTGAAAGCGAGCGGTTCTGCGCGCGCTGCGGCATGCCGCTCGTGCATCCCGGCGGCCGCGAGGCACGGCTCAGCGAGCGCCAGGAGCGCGCGCGCAAGATCAAGCCGCAGTACGCCCAGGGGGCCCTGGTGCGCGTCGCCTGGACGCGCAACCAGGCCGAGGCCGAGCTGCTCGAGGGCATGCTCCTGGCCGAGGGCATCCCCAGCCTGATGCGCCGCCCGGCGGGTTTCGACGTGCCCGACTTCATGGCGGCGGGCCCGCGCGAGCTGCTCGTCGCGCGCTCCGGCCTGGAGGCCGCGCGCGACGTCCTGCTGGCCAACGACATCGAAGCTCGCGCGCCGGGCGGCGCGGGCCCACCGCGCGCCACGCGCGTGCTGGCCGCGCTGCTGCTCGGCGTGGCGCTACTGGCGGTGGTGCTGTTCATGGCGACGCACGTCTGGGATTGAGGCGCCGCGCGGCCGGCCGGCGCGCGGTCGGGATCCCGGGCCGCCGTCTTCTGGCTGCCGCGCGGATGGAGCGCGGCGGATACGGGGCGGCGAGCCGCGCGAGATGTGCGCGCCGGTGGCGTCCGGATCGACCGCGGCGGCTACGGGGCGGCGAGCCGCGCGAGATGTGCGCGCCGGTGGCCGCCCGGATCGATCGCGGCGGCTACGGGGCGGCGAGCCGCGCGAGATGTGCGCGCCGGTGGCCGCCCGGATCGATCGCGGCGGCTACGGGGCGGCCAGCCGCGCGAGATGTGCGCGCCAGACCCCCTGGCTGTGCGTCAGCGAACGGCCCGCGAAGGCCTGCTCCAGGGCTCTGGCCGGCGAGCCTCTCGGGTGCGTGAAGGCGAGATTGATCGCCGCGTTCGCGCCTCGCTCGCGTTCGAGCAGGTCAAAGACAGTGCCGCCGAGCAGTGCGGCGTCGCGCAGGAGCGGCGGAAAGCGCGGCGGCGGATCGTCGCGCAGGCGGCGTGCGATCGCTGGGCGGGCGAACACGTTCTGGCCCGAGAAGTGCGCCGCGGCGCCCCAGATCAGCCACGCCCAGCGCGCGTGACGGGGTCTCAGAGGCGGCGGCAGGCTGCGGTTGTTGGCGGCTATCACCAGCTGGGTGTAGAGCGCCGCCGGGGTCATCATCATCATGTCGCGCGAGTCCGGCACGGCCGAGGCGCGGCGCTCCAGCGCGGCCGGCGCCAGCAGGTGCAGCGTGCGGGTCGCGCACCAGCCCGCGATGTAACGGCGCGCGGGCGGCCTGCTCGCGAGCCACGCCAGCGGCAATGCCGGCGCCGCCAGGCACAGGGCGAAGGGCGTCGCGTGCATCACGACGGTGACCTCGGCGGGTATCTGGGGAAAGGTCCGCGCGAGCGACTCGCGGGTCGCCTCGAGCAACTCGAGCACCGCGGCCGTGCCGCGCTCGTCGGAGTCCTCGTGCCGCGCTTCGAAGTGCGGCGAGTTCGACTCGGTCCAGGGCACGTCCTACTCCTCGCGGCCTTGCGCGCGCCGGCCGTGTTGGGCCGGCGACCGCGGTCTAGGCGAAGACAGCCTGGCGCGAGCCGAGAGCGATCGACTCGATCTCCTCGGCGGCACGCTCGAACTCCTCATCGGCGAGCACCGGTGTGCCCTCGAAGGGGAGATCGCGCGAAAGCTCGAGCCACGAGCGGCAGCCGGCGTATTCGTCCTTGACCTTGACCGTGACGGGCCGCGGGATACGGTAGGTGCGCAGCAGCAGCACGTGCAGCGGGTGGCGGCGCTTCCATTCCAGTCGCTTCTCCGCGTAGTCGGAGGTCCAGACGTAGAAGGGGGAGAGCGCGTCGACGATGCGCGGATCGGTGACCGTGTACTGCGCGGCGACCTCGGCCCACGCGCGGATCCGCACGCGGTCAGGCGGCAGCAGCGCGAGCCCGTTGCGCGCGTGCGCGAGCACCGGCTCGCCGTCGGCCCAGACGCCCTCCTCGAGCGCGCGACGCAGCTCGGGGCGGTGGGACTCGCGCACCAGGTCGGTGCGCTGGTGGTCGAAGGTCGGGTAGAGGAAGAAGCGCTCGTGCTCGACCTCGAAGTGCTTGTTGGGCTCGCGGATCCCGCCCTTTCGCAGGGTCACGAGCTGCTCACCCTCGGCGAGCGCTCGTACGGTCACGGCCCATTCTTTGAATGCAATCGGCATCGGGGGAACCCTCGGTCAGGAATACGTCCGCCGCCGCCCAGGTCGCTTCACAGCGGAGCAGGCGACCTGTGAAGGATACGCAAGAGTCGCCAAATCTCCAAATTTCCCTGCAATTTCCGGTACTTACTACGCCCCTCCGGCGGCTGCGGGCGGCCGGCGAGACGCTCGTCGCGGTGCCTGCCGGGGGTGCATTCGCGGCGCTCGCACGCTCACCGGTAGCCTCTCCGGGCTCAGTCAGGCGGGGGATCCGGCCGCTGCGCAGCCGGCTGCAGCACGCCGAAGATATTGCCCTCGGTGTCGTTGAAGAAGGCCCGCAGACCGACGCCGGGGATCTCGTGGCGATCGCGGACGCGCTGGCCGCCGGCGCCGAGCACGCTGCGCTCCGTGGCGCCGATGTCCTCGACCGAGATCGTGCAGACATAGCCACCGACGCCCTCGCCGGCGAGCGGCTCGCTACGGGCCACGATCGCCCCGTCGATGCCCGGCGTACCCTCGCCGGTGCTCACCAGCCGGTAGTCGAAGGGGCCGTTCCAGCGCGTGATCCTCCAGCCGAAAACCTCGCCGTAGAACCGCTCCGCGCGATCGGGATCGTCGGCGTGGATCTCGAAGTGGACTACGCGGCTCACGTCGCGGCGAGGCTAGCAGCGGCTCGCGGTGGCCGTCGTGCGCAGCGCCGCAGACGCACGCCGGCGGTCGTCGCGGGCTGCTAGAGCAGGCGCACGCCGGTGCGCTCCTCGACCGCGGCGAGCAGCGCTGCAAAATCCTCGTCACCGTGGCCCGCGAGCGCCGCGGCGCGCATGTCGGCCAGCGCGCGCTGGGCGCTCTCGAACGGCACGCTCGAGGCCTCCAGGCACAGCTCGACGTCCTTGATCATGTGGGCAAGGCGGAACAGCGGCGTGAAGTCGTGCGTGCGCATCGGCTGCTGCTTGAGCGAGAGCATCCGCGAGGCGGCGGCGCCGCCCTCCATCACCGCGACCAGCGCGTCGAGGTCCACGCCCGCGGCCTTGCCGGCGATCAGCCCCTCGGCGACGGTCGCGGTGTTCGCCGCGGCGACCGAGTTGTTGATCACCTTGATCGCCTGGCCGGCGCCGAGCGGCCCGACGTGCAGGACCGTCGTGCCCATCGCGTCGAGCGCCGGACCCGCTCGCTCGACATCGCCGGCATCACCCCCGACCATGATCAGCAATGTGCCGTCGCGTGCGCCGGGGAGCGAGCCGGTGACGGGGGCGTCAAGCAGCGCCAGCCCGCGCTCGTGGAGCTCCGCGCCGATTTCGAGCGCGGCAGCCTGGCCTATCGTCGAGCAGTCGACGCACAGCAGGCCGCGCGCAGCGCCCTCCGCGACGCCGCTGCGGCCGAGCAGCAGCTCGCGAACCTGCGGGCCGTCGACGACCATCGTGAAGACGATGTCGACGGCGGAAGCGAGCTCCGCCGGCGAGGACGCGACGGCTCCGCCGTGCTCGGCGGCCCAGTCGTGCGCTGTCTGTGCGGTGCGGTTGTAGACCGTCACCTCGAAGCCGGCGCGGCGCAGGTTCGCCGCCATGCGCGAGCCCATGATCCCGAGCCCGATGAAGCCGATGCGGGTGGCCGGCACGCGGCGCACCTTAGCGCCTGCTCGCGCCACTACGCGGCGAGTGCGGGTACTTCGCAGTCCTCGGTCTCGGCGAGGTGCTGATGCGAGGGGCAGTAGCCGTTGGCGGGCAGCGGCGCCCGCTGGCACGCGGTCCCCTTGCGCGTCACCGCGCGGCATTGCAGCGGGTTGCCCTGCGGGTCCACGCCGTTGCGTGGCATGGTCGCGACGAACTCATCCGCCAGCGCCATGTAGCGCTCGACGACCGTGTAGACCTGCTCCTGCCTGCAGACCGGGAAAAAGCTGCGGATGTCGCTGAACAGCGTTCGGGCCGGCCGGGCGAAGTAGTGGCGGTCGGTGGCGAGGCGCTCGACCGAGGCTTCGCATGCGCGCAGCAGCGCCTGGTGGACATCGAAGGTGTTGCGAGCGCCGCTGCTGCGATCCACCAGCGGCGAGAGCTCCCTGTAGATACCGCGGCTGAACTGGTACATCTCCCGCCCGTTTCTCTCGGTTACAAGAGCCAGACGACAAGCCGGTCTGGTGTCAACGAGCGCCAGTATGTACGCGGCGTGTGAAGCCCAATGAGCGGTGATGTTATGCGCGCCTTAAGCCCGCGACGGGGCGACGCCGGGCCCGCCTGGGCGACGCGCTACGAGGGCGGGTGTGCGCGCCGCGCCGGGGCCCTCCGGGAGCCGGATGTGCCGCGCACGGCGAGGGCGGGTGTGCGCGCCGGGCGGTCAGTCCCAGCGTTCGAAGCTGATCGCGCTGTCGGCCGCGACTATCGTATGCATGGCGTCGAGCTCGGGGTCGGTCTCGGGGTGGTCCTCGCGAAAGTGGGCGCCGCGGCTCTCCTCGCGCGCGAGGGCGCAGGCTCCGATCAGGCGGGCCAGCGGGTAGGGGTCGTCCAGCAGCAACTCGAGGCCGGCCCGGTTGCGCGTCAGCCCGGCGTGCTGCCACAACGCGGTGCGCGTCGCCTGCGTGACGCCGCCCGCGAGCACGACGGCGGTCGGTCTGGCGGCGGGCGGGACTGACGGCTCCTCGAGCGCGGCGCGCGAGGCGCGCGCCCCGAAGACGAAGCACTCGCTCAGCGAGTTGGATGCCAGACGGTTCGCGCCGTGCAGGCCGGTGCAGGCCGACTCGCCGACGGCATAGAGGCCGGGAAGGGTCGAGCGCGCGTGCAGGTCGGTCGTGATCCCACCCATCATGAAGTGGGCGGCGGGAGCAACCGGAATCAGCTCGGCGGTGACGTCGATGCCGGCTTCGGCGAGCGTATCGACCACGTTCGGGAACAGGGTCGGATCGACCGCACGCATGTCGAGCGAGACCGAGCTGGCTCCGCTGCGCCCGAGCAGCGTGTGGATCGCCGCCGACACCTCGTCGCGCGGGGCCAGCTCATCAACGAAGCGCTCGCCGTCCGCGTCCAGCAGGAGTGCGCCCTCCCCACGGATCGCCTCGGTCACGAGGAACCCTTCGCGACCGGCCACGCCGATCACCGCGGTGGGATGGAACTGCAGGAACTCGAGGTCGGCGAGCCGGGCACCCGCGGCGTGCGCGAGCAGCATCCCGCTGCCCAGCGATCCTGGCGGGTTGGTGGTTCGCGCCCAGAGCGCGGCGGCGCCCCCGGCGCAGATCACGACCGCTCGCGCGCGGACCTCCCGGCCGTCCTCGCATCGCAGGCCGATGCAGCGTCCGCCGTCCAGCAGCAGCGTGTCGGCGCGGGCGTGTTCGATCACCTCGATCAGCGGCTCCTGCGCCGCCAGGGCCGAGAGCTGGCGGACGACGCGCCGGCCGGTGGCGCTGCCGCCCGAGTGCACGACCCGCCGCAGCGAGTGCCCGCCCTCCAGCCCGAGCGCGAGCGCTCCGGCGCCGTCGGTGTCGAAGTTCACCCCGAGGCGCTCGAGGTCGCGCACGCGGTCGGGAGCCTCGCTGCAGAGCACGGCGGCAGCCGAGGGTGCAACCAGCCCACGTCCGGCGCGCTCGGTGTCGAGCTGGTGGCGCTGCGGGCTGTCGTCGGGCCCGATCGCGGCCGCGAGGCCGCCCTGCGCCCAGTAGCTCGCGGTCTGGGCGAGCGTCGTCGCCGAGATCAGCGCGACGGCGGCGCCGGCCCGCGCGGCGCACAGAGCGACGTACAGTCCAGCCGCTCCGGCACCGACGACGGCAAGCTCGGCCTCGATCGCCGCGGCGTCCGACATTCGCGGGGTACCGTACAGCGATGGCGTCCTGCGTCTTCTTCAGCCATCCGGCCTCGGCGGGCCACGACACGGGCGCGCACCCTGAGCGTCGTGAGCGGATCGTCGCAATCGAGCGCCATCTCGAGCAGACGGGCTGGTCGGGGTTCGAGCGCCGTGACGCGCCGCGCGTGGAGCGCGAGGTGCTCGAGACCTGCCACGACGCGGGCTACGTCGCGGCGCTGGAGCGGCTCTGCGCGGTCGGCGGCGGCCAGATCGACGAGGACACGGTCGTCAGCTCGGGATCCTTCGAGGCCGCGATGCGGGCGGCCGGCGGCGCCGTCGCGGTCGTCGATGTGCTGCTCTCTGGCGAGGCCGTGGCCGCGTTCTCAGCCGGCCGCCCGCCCGGACATCATGCGCTGCGCGCTCGCGCCGGCGGGTTCTGCCTGTTCAACAACATCGCCGTCGCGACGCTCCATGCGCTGAGCGACGGCGCGCTCGAGCGGGTCCTGATCTTCGACTGGGACGTCCACCACGGCAACGGCACCAACGATCTGTTCCACTCCTCCCCGGCGGTCCTGTACGTCTCGATCCACGAGGCGCCGCTTTATCCGGGCAGCGGTCTGGCGAGTGACCGTGGCAGCGGCGCCGGCGAGGGCTTCACGCTCAACCTGCCGGTTCCGGCGTTCTCCGGCGACGATGTCTTCTGCGAGCTCGTGCATGAACGTGTGATTCCGCTCGCTCGCGACTACCGCCCGCAGCTGATCATGATCTCCGCCGGCTACGACGCCCACGCCGAGGATCCGCTCGCCGACTGCCTCGTCAGCGAGGCCGGCTTCGCGACGATGACCACCGCGATGCGGCGCCTGGGGGAGGAACTGGAGGCGCCGGTGGGTGTCGTGCTCGAGGGCGGCTACGAGCTCGGGGCGCTGGCGCGCTCGGTCGCCGCGACGTTGCAGGCGCTCAGCGCCGGTCACGTTTAGCGCGCCGCGCGTCCGGGCGCGGCAGGTGCGCGGGCACCTCACGACGAGAGCAGTGTCGCCACGGCGTAGCCGATGCCGGCCAGCGCGAGCAGGCCGACGAGCGCCGCGGCGGTTCCGGCGGCGCGCCAGTGCGGCGCCGTGGCGAGCGTCGTGAGCCGGCTGCTGCCGCAGGCAAGGCACCACCGCTGGCGTTCGGCCAGCTCGCTGCCGCAGACCTCGCACGCCGCTCCCGGCGCCTGCGTCACTCCAGTTCGCCGGCGGGGAGCGGCTCGCCCGTGGGGAGCGCCGCGTCCGGTCCGGGCGCCGCCGCGTCCGGTGTGAGCGGCGTGTCCGCTGCGGGTGCCGCCGCGTCCAGCGTGAGCGCCGCGCCCGCTGCGGGCGCCGCCGCGTCCGGTGCGGGTGCCTGGCCCGAGCTCGCGTCCCCGCCCTCCCGCGCGTCTGCGCCCGCGCCGGCGGCGCCGTTCGAAGCTTCCGTCGCGCGCTCGGAATCGCCCCCGCCCTCACCGCTCTGCTCGCCCGAGCCCGCGCCCGCGAGAGCACCATCGCCCGAGCTCTCACCGGCGCCGGCGCCACGCCCGGAGGTCGGCCGTCCGCAGCTCGGGCAGAAGTTCGCGGCGCTGTCGTGGATCGTCGAGCACTCGGGGCAGCTCGCGATGCCCGGCTCGCGCAGCACGGCCAGCTCCTCGCGCAGGTCAAGCGCGCGCTGGAGCGTCGCGAGCTCGTCGTCGAGCGCGTCGAGCGCCGCGAGCTTCTCGCCGAGCAGCTCGTCCCGGGGCTCGCCCAGGCGATGGGATTCGAACGCGAAGCCGCCGAGATCGTGCAGCGCCAGCTCGCGCCGGCGACGCAGGAAGCGCACTCGCCGACGGAGCACCGCCCGCTGCAGGAAGCCCGTCGCTGCGACCGCGCCCGGGGCCGTCCCCTCGACAGCCTCGGCTCGCGCCGATCCGATCTCCGCCACGACGCCGATGCTAGTCGACCTTCGCGAAACGGTCCACTACGTGGTCTACGACCGGGTCGCGAGCAGCGAGCGCCAGGCGGTCGCCACGCGCTCGGCCATCCGCTCACTGGAGAAGTCAGTCGCCCGCGCGCGGCCTTGGATGCGCGGGTCGGGATCGGCGAGCGCCGGGGCGAGCGCCGCCGCCCAGATGGCGCGGTCATAGGGGGCGCACAGGGTGCCGGCGATGCCGGCCAGCGCCTGCGCGTGCACGCCGACCGGCGTCGCGAGCACGGGCACGTCGCAGGCGAGCGCTTCCAGCACGGCGAGGCCGAAGCCCTCGGCCTCCGAGGGAACGAGCACCGCGTTGGCCGCGTTGATCGCGAGCGTCACGTGATCGGGGGCGGTCGATCCGAGGGTCATCAGGCGAACACCCCCGGCCAGTTCGTGCGCGCGGTCAAAGCGCTTGGACTCACGCTGGGGATCGAACGGGAACAGCAGGCAGGGCGTATCGGGCTCCAGCCCGAGCGCCAGTCGCGCAGCCTCCCGCGGGATCGGGCGAAAGCGGTCGAGCGCGACGCCGCACGGCAGCACCGCCGGCGCCGGCGTCATCGGGCCGAGCTCCCGCGCGAGCGACTCGGAGACCGTCGCCACGAGATCCATGTGCGCGAGCGCGGCGATCGTCAGGCGACGTGAGCGCCGGTGGCGCACGTCGGTGCCGTGCAGCGTGACCGCATGGAGCGGGCCGCGCAAGGCGAGCGCCGGCCACGCGGTCAGGCCGAAATGGGCGTGCACGATGTCAAAGCGCGACGCACTGAAACGCCGGCGCAGCACGGCCGCCGCGATCGGGTAGGACAGCGCGCCCGGCAGGAACTCGAACAGCTCGACCTGGATGTCGGCGATTGCCGCCAGCGCGGCCACCTGATCGCGAACGAAGACCCCCCGCGCCGGGTTTTCGCGCGAGGCCGCCATGTTTGACACCACCAGCGCACGCACGGGCGCACGATAGCGGCAGACCATCTGGGATCATGGCTGCGGTGTCCACGCCGCCGCCCGCGCCCAACGAGCGTCCGATCGCCGTGTTCGACTCGGGTGTCGGCGGGCTGACGGTGCTGCAGGAGTTGCTGGTGGAGCTGCCGCACGAGGACTTCGTCTACCTCGGCGATACGGCGCGGTTTCCCTACGGCGAGCGCAGCGCGCAGGAGCTTGAGGCCTTCGCGCTCGAGATCGGCGAACTGCTCCTCGCACGGCGCGCAAAGCTGCTCGTCGTCGCCTGCAACGCCGCCAGCGCCGCCGCGATCGGAGCGCTGCGCGAGCGCATGCTCTCGACCACGCTCGGCGTCCACGTCACCGGGGTGATCGAGCCAGAGTCCCTTCAGGCCGCGAAGGCCAGCACCAACCGCCGGATCGGCCTGCTGGCGACCACCGCCACCGTACGCAGCGGCGCCTATGCGCGGGCGCTAGCGCTTGCGGCGCCGGACGCCGAGCTGATCGCCGTCGCCTGCCCGGACCTGGCGCCGATCATCCAGCAGGGCTTTCCGTTCGACCAGCGCGTGGTCGAGACGGTCCGCGCCTACTGCGCGCCGCTGCGCGAGGCCGGAGTGGACACGGTGATCCTCGGCTGCACCCACTATCCGCTGATCGCGCCGATGCTCCAGCGGATGCTCGGACCCGGCGTCGCTCTGATCACATCCGGTCGCGCGCTCGCGCTGTCGGTCGCCCGCGCGCTCCAGCAATCGGGGCTGGGCGCGGCGCGGGCGCAGGAGGGCGACTACAGCTTCCTCTGCACCGGCGACGTCGAGACGTTTCGCACGCTCGGCTCGCGCTTCCTGCAGATGCCGATCGATCACGTCGAGCACGTTCAGCTGCCGCTTGCCGAGGCGGCGTGACGCGCTCCTACGACCGCGCGGCCGACCAGCTGCGGCCCACCTCGTGTGTCGTCGACTTCGTCCCGCCGGCGAGCGGCTCCGCGCTGATCTCGGTCGGGCGCACACAGGTCATCTGCACGGCCAGCGTCGACTCCGGCGTGCCGCGCTGGATGTCGGGCAGGGGCCGCGGTTGGGTCACCGCCGAGTACGGCATGCTCCCCGCCTCCACCGGCTCGCGCAAGCCGCGTGACACCACGCGCCTTCACCCGGACGGTCGCAGCGTCGAAATCCAACGTCTTATAGGCCGCGCTTTGCGCGGCGTCGTTGACTTTGTGGCGCTCGGAGAGCGCACCGTGTACCTCGACTGCGACGTGCTCGTCGCGGACGGCGGGACGCGCTGCGCCGCGATCACCGGCGCCTATGTCGCGTTCGCGCGGGCGATGGCGCGCCTGCTCGCCGACGGCGAGCTCGAGCGCTCTCCGGTGGCCGGCAGCGTCGCGGCGATCTCCTGCGGCATCGTCGACGGCGTGGCGCTGCTGGACCTCGATTACAGCGAGGACTCGGTCGCCGAGGTGGACGCAAACGTCGTGATGACCGCCGACGGCGGCCTGGTCGAGGTGCAGGCGACAGCCGAGCGCACGCCGCTGTCGCGTGCGCACCTCGACGATCTGCTGGCGCTCGCCGCGCTGGGGATCGCCGAGCTGCACGCCGTCCAGGCGGCCGCGATCGAGAGTTAGGCGGACCGCACGTGCAGGCGCGGCGCTACCCCTTTGGGGCACCCTCCGTTCGGAGGGCAGGCAGGTGATCCTGGCGACCCGCAATCCGCACAAGCTGCGCGAGTTCCGCCGCGTGCTCGGCACCGAGCGCGTGAGCGAGCTCCCGGACGACGTACAGCTGGGTCCCGAGACCGGCGAGACCTTCGCCGAGAATGCGCTCGACAAGGCGCGCACCGCGGCGCGGGCGACCGGCGAGGTTGCGATCGCCGATGACTCGGGGATCGCCGCGGCGGCCCTGGGCGGAGCGCCGGGGGTGCGCTCCGCGCGCTTCGCCGGCGAGCACGCGAGCGACCTGGAGAACCTCGAGCTGCTGATCGCCCGGGTGCCTGCGGGCAGCCGCCTGAGCTACGTCTGCGCGCTGGCCCACGTCGACCCGCGCAGCGGCGAGGAGCACCTGTTCGAGGGGCGCTGCGAGGGACTGATGGCCGACGCGCCGCGTGGCAGCGGCGGCTTCGGCTACGACCCCGTGTTCGTCCCCGACCCGGGCGACGGGCGCACGATGGCCGAGCTCGATCCCGCGCAGAAGGACGCGATCAGCCACCGCGGGGCGGCGATCGCGGCGCTCCGCGAGTGGCTGGAGGGCGCGCGGGGATGAGCCCCGCCCACCCGATCGCCCCCAAGCAGCGCGCGGCGGCGCTCTCGGTCGCCTCCAACGCGACGCTGATCACGCTGAAGGTGATCGCGGGTATCGCGACGGGGTCGGTGGCCGTGCTGACGGAGGCGGCGCATTCCGGGATGGACCTGATCGCCTCGATCGTCGCCTTCGGCTCGGTGCGCAAGTCCGACGAGCCCGCCGACGCCGGCCACCCCTACGGCCACCAGAAGCTCGAGAACATGGCCGGCGCGATCGAGGGGACGCTGATCCTGTTCGGCGCAGCGATCATCACCTACGAGGCGCTGCTGCGACTGGTGCGCGGCGGACACGTGCACACGATCGGTGTCGGCATCGCCGTGATCGTCATCTCGGCGGTGGTCAACATCGTCGTCTCGCGCATCATCGCTCGGCGGGCGCGCGAGACCGGGTCGGTCGCGCTCGAGGCCGACGCGACGCACCTCAGCGCCGACGTGGCCTCCTCGGTTGCGGTGCTGATCGGGCTCGTGCTGGTCGCCTTCACCCACGCCGAGTGGATCGACCCCGCGGTCGCGCTGCTCGTCGCGCTTGGCGTGGCCGTCGCCGGCACGCGAATCCTGCTGCGCTCCTCGCGGACGCTGGTCGACGAGGCCCTGCCGGAGGAGGAGCTCGAATGGATCCGCGAGACGATTCGCGAGCTGGGCGCCGAGCGCGGCGTCGTCAGCTTCCACAAGCTTCGCGCCCGCCAGGCGGGGAACCGCCGCTACGTCGACCTGCACCTGCAGTTCGCCGAGGGCACTACGCTCGAGGCTGCGCACGAGACCGCGCACGCGGTCACCAACGCGATCCGCGGCCGGCTCGAGGGCGCGGACATCCTCGTGCACGTCGAGCCGCGCGACCGCGTCGAGCCCGGGGCCGAGCTGCTCGAGCCGCGCGAGGGCGCGCACGGCGCCGCCGCGGGCTCGTCCTAGCGGGCCGCCCTCAGCCCTCGCGCAGGTAGGAGTCGCTGCCGTCCAGCCAGTCCTGGCGCGGGGGGCAGAAGACGTCCACGTCAAGCGTGCGCGCGAGCGCCAGCACGCTGTGGGGCAGCCACGAAGGGATCTGAAGGACCTCGCCGGCGCCGACGTCGATGACCTCGGGCTGCTCCTCACCGAGCGTGAAGCGCAGTCGGCCCTCGAGCACATAGGTCAGCTGCTCGTTCTCATGCGAGTGCTTGGGCACGAGCGCTCCCTCCTCCAGGTAAAGCCGTGCGAGCATCATTCGATCGCCCGTGATCACCTGCCGCGCGAGCATCGGCGTCAGCGTCTCCTTCGGCACGTCCGCCCAGCGCGTCAGCTTCGCGCGCTCGGCGCTCATCGCGGCTCGAATCGGTTTCGCGCCGTTCTCACAGCAGGTTGATGGCCGCAGCGATTCCGACCACGAGGGCGAGGGCGGGGTAGCCGCGGTAATGCTCGAGCAGCATGGCGCCGGCGGTGATCAGGCAGGCGATGACGGTCAGAAGCCAGGCGAAACGGGAGAGCGACACAGGTGTATCTTGGCTGTTTGCCTGGCGGCGCGCGGTGCGGCGCGCCGCCCCGCGCCACAACCATGAACCGCCACGAGCTGATCGATCGCGTCGCGCTGGGCGCGGAGCTGCCGCGACCGGCTGCGGCGCGGGCCGTCGATGCGACGCTCGAGGCGATCGAGGAGTCGCTGCGCCAGGGCGAGCCGGTGCTCCTGACCGGCTTCGGCCGCTTCCACGTCGCGCGCTACACCGGCCGCCGCGCCGTCAACCCGCGCACCGGCGAGCCGATCGAGGTCCCGACGACTCGGGTCGCGCGTTTCACACCGGGCCTGCGGCTGAAGCGGGCCGTGCGTTGAGTGCCTCGTTCGCGCAGCGCGTCAGCGACGCCGTCGCGCAGCGGCGCTCGCAGATCGTGCTCGGGCTCGATCCCGATCCCGCACAGCTCTGGCCGGCGGCCGCGAGTGCCGCCGCGGGGCCCGGCGACACGGCAGAGCGCGCAGCCCGCGCCGTGGTCGAGCACTGCCGCCTGCTGATCGAGGCGGCCGGTCCGGCCTGCGTCGCCGTCAAGCCGCAGCTCGCCTGCTTCGAGCGCCTCGGGGCTCCGGGCTGGGCCGCGCTGGCGCAGGTGATCGCCCTCGCGCAGGCCGGCGGCCTGCTCGTGATCGCCGACGCCAAGCGCGGCGACTTCCCGCCGACCGCCGCAGCCTACGCGCAGGCCCTCGTGGGCACCACGCCGACGCTCGCCGGCGAGGTCTCGGGTCTCGGGGCCGACGCGTTCACGGCCAATCCGCTGCTCGGCGCCGACGCGCTCGCCCCCTTCGTCGCCGCCGGCGCAGGCGTATTCGTGCTCGTGCGCACCTCGAACCCCGGCGCCGCCGACGTTCAGGACCTCGAGCTGGCGGGCGGCGAGCGGGTCTGGGAGGCGCTCGCGCGGCTCGTGCACGAGCTGGGGACCCTCCAGCCGTGCGGTCTGTCCGACGTCGGCGCGGTGATGGGCGCGACATCGCCGCGCCACCTTCCCCGCGCCCGCGAGCTGATGCCCCACGCGATCTTCCTGCTGCCGGGCATCGGCGCCCAGGGCGGGTGCGCCGAAGATCTCGCCGCCGCCTTCGAGCCCGGGCGCGCCGGCGGCCTGCTCAGCGCCTCACGCTCGATCGCCGGCGCTCACGAATCCAGCGGCGGCGATCCGGGCGAAGCCGCGCGCGCCGAGGCCGAGCGCCTGCGCGAGATCGCCTGGGCGCTCGCCGCCTGAGGGCGCTCGCGCGGCTGTGCGCGAGCCGCGGCGCACGCCGGATCCGAGCAGGAGTCAGGCCTTCGCCAGCAGTTCGGCCGCCGCCTGGGCGACCTCGACCTCGGCGAGCGTGCTGATGGCTTGGGCAGGGTCGTTCAGGACGATCGAGAGCACGAACGCCCGGCCGTCGCTTCGGCGCAGGTACCACGTGGTGCTCAGCACTCCGGGCTCGGAGCCGCCCTTGTAGGCCACGTAGGGCCAGGTGGCGTGGTCAAAGGCGATGCCTGGGTTGATCGAAAGGATCTGGCGCAACGGCGCAAGGCCCGGACGGCTCCCTTCGTCCACCAGCGCAGCGATCGCGCGGGCCAGGTCGGCGGGGGAGGCGAACCACTCGATCTTGCTGATCTCCCGCGGCGTCGTCCAATGCGCGGCCTGCGCGAGCGTCGGCGTGAGGCGGTCGACCTGGGCGAGCAGGCGTGTGCGCTCCGCGCTGCCGGCGGACGCGTACTCGGTCGCGAGCGACGCGGGCGCCGCGAGCTTCAGCGCGAACAGCTCGCGCGTGGTTAGGAACGGCAGATCGAGCGCGGCGTGCCGGTTGCCGAGTGCCGCGAGCTGGGCCTCCACGGCGCCGCGGCCGAGCAGGCCGATCAGGTGGTCGGCGGCCGTGTTGTCGCTCAGCGAGATCATCTGCTGGGCGTAGTGAAGGAGCGTGAAGCGGGTGCCCGCCGGCTCCAGCCGCATGTTGCCGCTCGGCAGGCTCTTCCAGCTGTTACGGATCGCCAGTTCGCTGGTCCAGTGGAGGCTGCCGTGCGCCACGGCGTTTGCGAGCGCGCCGAGCACGTAGAGCTTGAACGCCGATCCGATCGCGCCGGGCGCCGTCGCGTTCAGCGCGTGCACCTCGCCGCCGCCGGCGTAGCCGGCGTAGAGCGACGCGTGCGGGGCGAGGCGCTCGAGCGCCGCATCGACGGCGCTCCAGGTGGCGATCGCGCCGGCGATCGGCGTGAACAGCAGGCCCTCGATCAGGTTGGGCGAGGCCGGGGCGACCGAGATCGTCGCGCGGAAGCGCACGCCCCCGTATCCCGTCAGCTCGGCCGCCAGCTCGAGGTCCCCCTCACGCGAGAACGCGCCCGCGACCGTGAGGCCCTGCCGCGCGAGCGGCGTCAACGCCGCGACGAGTTGCGTGGGCGAGACGACCTTCAGGAACGCGGGGGAGAAGTGCTTCGCGATCTCGGCGGCGCCCGGGTTTGAGCCACGGTTGAGCGCCGTGACCACCCATTCGAGCTGCCGGCTCGCCGCGCCCGAGCCGACCGGCACGAGCGCCGAGCTCTGCGACGACCGCGTCGCGCTCTGCGACGAGGTCGACTCGGAGGGCGTCGATGTCCCGCCGCAGCCGCTCAGCAGCGCAAGCGCGAGTAGCGATCCGGCCGCGACCGGGGTCGCGCGGGTCCGCAACGCGGCGTGCCTGAAGCGACGAGTGCGCATCGACCGCCGCAGTCTCGCAGCGCGACAGCCGCCGCGCCATCGCCGGAGCGCGGCACACGCTGCCCGGAGCGCGGCACGCGCTGCGATACTCGCCCGCGTGAGAGCGCACCACCTGCGCCGGCGGGCTGCGGCGCTCAGCGTGATCGTGCTCGCGGCGATCGTGATCGTGCTCGCGCTCCGCGCGGCGACCGCCCGCACGCAGGGCGCCGAGACTCAGGGCGCGCAGATCGTCCACTTCGCGATCGACAGCCCGCTGGTGCACCAGAACATGCCGGTGACGGCCGTGGTGCCCGGCGGACCGAGCGCCGCGCCGCGCCCGCTGCTGGTGTTCCTGCACGGCAAGGGCGGCAACCAGAACTCGAGCCTCGGCCCGCAGCTGTTCGCGGCGCTCGCGAGCCTCGGCGCGCGCGCCCCGGACGTCGTCTTCCCCTACGGCGGCGCGGATTCCTACTGGCACGACCGGGCGGATGGCGCGTGGGGGTCCTATGTCTATGACGAGGTGATCCCGCAGGCGATCAGCCGGCTGCACGCCGACGGCTCGCGCGTCGCGATCGGTGGGGTCTCGATGGGCGGCTTCGGCGCGCTCGACATCGCCCGCCTTCACCCCGGGCGCTTCTGCGCCGTCGGCGGCCACTCGGCGGCGCTCTGGGTCGCCGGCGGCGACAGCGCGCCCGGCGCCTTCGACGATGCTCAGGACTTCGACCGCCACGACGTGATCGCCGCGGCCCGCTCCGGCGATCCATACCGCGGGATGGCGGTGTGGCTGGACGTCGGCACGCTCGACCCATTCCGCGCCGCCGACACGACCCTCGCCGGCGAGCTGCGCGCCGACGGCGCGGCCGTGCAGTTCCATGTCTGGCCGGGCTCCCACGAGCTCGCCTACTGGGACAGCCACTGGGCCGACTATCTGCGCTTCTACGCCGCCGCGCTCGGGCGCTGCCGGCGCTCCTGAGCGGCGCTCAGCGCCCGGCGCAGACGGCCACGGTGAGACGAAGCGAGCGCGAGCGCCGCGCTCGGGCGCTGCCAGCGTGAGCGCCGCTCAGCCGCCGGCGCAGATCGCGACGGTGTGACGCAGCGTGCGCGAGGGCGCCACTAGCCAGGCGACGTTCTCCGCTCCGTCCCGCGCCACCGTGCCGCCGAGCGCCCTCATGTTCTTCGCCACGTCGGGCTCGAGCGCAGCGGCCTGGCTGCGACCCGAGTAGTAGGCGATCAGCGCGTCCGTCGTGTCCAGCTCGCCGTCGGTGGCGTCGGGGCCGCTTGGCGGGGCCGGGACCAATCCGCCGGTCACCGCCAGGCCGTGCCGCTCCAGGCACGCGCGTGCGCCCGCGATCCGCGCAGCGACCGGGCGCAGGTACGCCGGGACGACGGCCGCGGCCAGAGCCACACAGGCCCTGCTGGTCTCGATCGTCGCGGCGGTCACCGGCCGGCGCTCGAAACTCAGCGGGCAGCGAAAGCGCCGGCCGTCGCCCAGCACGAACAGGCAGCCGCCGGACGTCGTCATGCCGACGCCGGAGGAGGTCATCACGCTGCAGGTCTCGAGCGTTGTCGCCAAAGTGGCGGCTTGCCCGCCGCTCCCGCACCCCGCGGCGCCGAGCGCGATCGCGCAGCAGGCCGCGGCGGCGCCAGGCCGCCGTATGCTCACGGGATGCGGATGTCGTGGACCGCCGCGGCGGCCGCGAGGTCCTCGGCGCTCGCCGACCCACGATCGAGCTTCTCGACCATCGCCCAGTGGCTCCCGACCGGGCAGCGCTGGTAGCGGCGGTTGCCGAGCCGCACGCTCTTCAGCGAGGCGAGAGGGATCCAGATCGTCGTGAACAGATGGCCCGCGCTGCAGCGCACCGGGCACTCAAAGCGCTTGAACATGCGCGAGTGAGCTTACCCCCAGTCGGGAGCTTTTCGGTTGGTGGCGCCGCCGGGCCGCGAGCGGAATTTAGGAGCTCCGTCGGTTTGCGCCGGTAGCCTTGCGCGGCCCATGGTTGCCCGACGAGCGATGCGCTGGGCCGCGCCGGTGGCGGGCGCGCTGGCGCTCGCGGGCTTCGCCGCCGCCGCGGCGGGCGCGCTCGAGGGCCCGGCGCAGCTCTCGCAACTACCGGCCGCCGCGATGCTGTTGATGCAGGAGGGGACGGGGGCGATCGTCTACTCGCGCAACGCCAACGCCGAGCTGGCGATCGCCAGCACGACGAAGCTGATGACCGCCTACGTCACGCTCCAGCACGAGCCGCTCGACGCCCGGCTGGTCGAGCAGCCCTACGCGGCGGGCGCGGACGAGTCGCTCGCGCCGGTACCGGCCGGCACAGTGCTCACCGTGCCCGACATGCTGCGCGCGATGCTCCTGCCGAGCGGCAACAACGTCGCCTACTCGCTGTCGATCGACGTCGGCGGGACCGAGAGCAACTTCGTCGCGATGATGAACGCGGCGGCCGCCAGGCTGAGCCTCGGCCGCACCCACTACACGACGCCGATCGGCCTGGACACGCCGGGTGACAACTACTCGACGGCCGACGACCTGGCTCGCCTGGCGCGGGTGCTGATGCGCGACCCGCTGTTCCGCGAGATCGTCGATGAGCGCAGCGCGACGCTGGCCGACGGCATCGTCGTCACCAACCGCAACGACCTCCTGGGTGAGTATTCGTGGGTCGTCGGGATCAAGACCGGCAACACCGCCGACGCGGGCGAGTGCCTCGTCGGCGCGGCGCGGCGGGGTGGCGTGCGGTTGATCAGTGTCGTGCTCGGCACCCCGAGCGAGGCGGCGAGGGACGCTGACACGCTGGCGCTCCTGCGCTATGGGCTCAGTCTCTACCGCGGCGCGGCCGTCGCGGTCGCCGGCAGGGCCTACGCCACGGTGGCGGTCGCCGGGAGCACCCGGCCCGCGCGCCTGCTCGCCCGGCGCTCGCTCACCCTGGTGGTGGCGCGCAGCGTCGATCTGCACGCTGCGCTGCACGTCCCGACTGAGCTCGTCGGGCCGATCGCGGCGGGTGCGCTCGAGGGCTCGATCGTCGTCAGCGAGAACGGACGCGTGGTGGCTAAGGTGGCGCTCGTGACCGCCGCGGCGATCCCCGCGGCGCTGCCCAGCCCGCTCACGGCCCATCGATCGCGGACGCCGGGGTGTAGCCTCCGCGTCATGCACGGACGCCGCACGCGGTGCGACCGGGGAACGGCGCGATGATCATCACCGTCACCCTGAACGCGGCAATCGACAAGTCGCTGTCGGTTCCGAGCTTCCGGCTCGGGCACCGTCACCGCACCGTCGAGCGCCGCGCACTCGCCGGCGGCAAGGGCGTGAACGTCGCCCGGATGCTGAAGACGCTCGGCCAGCCGGTGATCGCCACCGGCTTCCAGGGCGGGCCGACGGGAACCCAGATCGTCGCGCAGCTCGGCGAGGAGTCGATCCTGCACGACTTCGTCCGCATCCGCGAGGAGTCGCGCACCAACACCTCGGTGCTCGACCCGACGACGGGCGAGCAGACCGAGATCAACGAGCAGGGGCCGCGCGTCGAGCCCGAGGAGGTGGAGCAGTTCCGCGAGAAGCTGCTTTATCTGGCGCGCGGCGCGGCGATCGTGGTCTTCGCCGGCTCGCTGCCGCGCGGTCTCGAGCCCGACTTCTACGCGCAGCTCGTGCGCGAGGTGCACAAGCTCGACGTGATGACCGTCGTCGACACCGACGGCGACGCGCTGCGGCTCGCCGTCCGCGCCGAGCCCGACGTCGTCTCGCCCAACGCGATCGAGGCCGAGGAGCTCGTCGGGCACGAGTTCAACGACGACGACGACCGCGCCGGCGCCGTGCGCGAGATCGTCTCGCTCGGTGCCCGATCGGCGATCATGACCGTGCCCGACGGCTGCCTCGCCCAGGTCCTCGTCGAGGGCTCGCCGCGCGTCTACCGCGTGAGAGTGCCCCAGCAGGAGTCGGTCGCGACGGTCGGCTCCGGCGACGCCTTTCTCGCCGGCTACGTCGCCGCGCACTACCGCGGCTCGCCGGCCGCGGAGTGCCTGCGCTTCGGCGTTGCCTGCGGCGCGGAGTCGACCGGGCGCCTCGGCGCGGGCCTGATCGACGTGCGCGAGGTCGACCGCCTGCTCGGCGAGGTCACCGCCGAAGAGGTGGTGAGCGCGGCCGGCGTCGGCTGACGCGCCGTAGCATCACCCGCCGGCGAGCCCAGGTTGTATGCTCGACACAGGTGGTTGCCGCCGCCCAGAGTACGGCTCGCGTACCGCCGTTCGTCCGCCTCGAGACCTAGGATCGTGCAATGGAAGTAGAGATCGGCCGTGGCAAGAAGGCGCGGCGCGCGTACGGCTTTGACGACATCGCGATCGTGCCCTCGCGCCGCACGCGCGATCCCGACGACATCGACATCAGCTGGAAGCTCGGCGACTACCGCTTCGAGCTGCCGCTGCTGGCCAGCGCGATGGACGGCGTGGTCTCGCCCGCCACCGCCGGAGCGATCGGGCGCCTGGGCGGTCTCGCGGTGCTCAACCTCGAGGGCATCTTCACGCGCTACGAGGACGCCGACGAGCAGCTCGAGCGGATCGCCGCGCTCGGCAAGGACGAGGCGACCAGCGAGATGCAGGAGATCTACCGCGAGCCGGTGAAGGAGGAGCTGATCGCCCAGCGGATTCGCGAGATCAAGGCGGAGGGCGTGGTCTGCGCCGCCGCCCTGACGCCCCAGCGCGTGTCGCGCTACTACGAGATCGCGCTCGAGGCCGGCCTGGACATCCTCGTGATCCAGGGCACCGTCGTGTCCGGCGAGCACGTCTCCACGACGAGCGAGCCGCTCAACCTGAAGGAGTTCATCCCGCAGCTCGACGTGCCGGTGATCGTCGGGGGCTGCGCCTCCTACCACACCGGCCTGCATCTGATGCGCACCGGCGCCGCCGGCGTGCTCGTCGGGGTCGGTCCCGGTGCCGCATGCACGACGCGCGGCGTGCTCGGCATCGGCGTGCCGCAGGCGACGGCGATCGCCGACGTGGCGGATGCGCGCTCGACGCACATGAAGGAGACCGGCGACTACGCGATGGTGATCGCCGACGGCGGCATGCGCACCGGCGGCGACGTTTCCAAGGCGATCGCGTGCGGCGCCGACGCGGTGATGATCGGCTCGCCGCTCGCGCGCGCGTTCGAGGCGCCGGGGCGCGGCTACCACTGGGGCATGGCGACCTTCCATCCGACGTTGCCCCGCGGCGCCCGCGTCGCCACGCATCAGAACGCGACGCTGGAGGAGATCCTGATCGGCCCGGCGCACGAGAACGACGGCACGCTCAACCTGTTCGGCGGCCTGCGCACCTCGATGGCCACCTGCGGCTACAAGGACCTCGCGGAGTTCAACCGCGCAGAGCTGATGGTCGCGCCGGCGCTGCAGACGGAGGGCAAGCAGCTTCAACGCGACCAGGGCGTCGGGATGGGATCGAGCGGTAAGGGATCGGCGCTGGTAAATGCCTGAGCGCCGAGCGATGCCCGGCGCGTGAGCGACACCCTCGTCAGCACCGACAGCTCCGCGGGCGAGCAGGTCGCGGGCAGCCCCCGAGGCGAGGGCATGCGCGCGGGCGACGAGGTGCTGGTGATCGATTTCGGTGGTCAGTACTCGCAGCTGATCGCTCGCCGCGTGCGCGAATGCGGCGTCTTCTCCGAGCTGCTCGCGTCAGACGTGTCCGCGCAGGAGGTGGCGCGGCGCGCGCCCAAGGGGCTGATCCTCTCCGGGGGCCCGGCGTCGGTCTACGCCGAGGGCGCGCCGGCGCTCGATCCGGCGCTGCTGGATCTGGGCGTGCCGGTGCTTGGCATCTGTTACGGCATGCAACTGCTCGCGCACTCGCTTGGCGGGCTGGTCGAGCGCGCCGAGGTCGGCGAGTTCGGGCGCTCCGAGCTCCGCGTGCGCGAGGAGGGGCGGCTGCTGCGCGGCCTTCCCCACGAGCAGGCGTGCTGGATGTCCCACCGCGACACCGTCCGCCGCGCGCCTGAGGGCTTCACCGAGCTGGCCTCCTCGACCGCCTCGCCGGTGGCGGCGTTCGAGTCGCCGGAGCGCGGGATCTACGCGATCCAGTTTCACCCTGAGGTCGCGCACACGCCGTTCGGCCAGCAGATCCTGACGACGTTCCTGGAGGACATCTGCGGCGCCGATCGCAGCTGGAGCCCGGCCTCGATCGTCGACGAGCAGATCGCGCGGATCCGCGCCCAGGTCGGCGACGGCCGGGCGATCTGCGGGCTCTCCGGCGGCGTCGACTCCTCCGTCGCGGCGCTGCTCGTGCACCGCGCGATCGGCGACCAGCTGACCTGCGTGTTCGTCGACCACGGGCTGATGCGCAAGGGCGAGGGCGAGCAGGTCGTCGCGGCCTTCCGCGACACCTTCAAGGTGCCGCTGGTCGCGGTTGACGCGGAGGAGCGCTTCCTCGCCCGTCTGGCCGGCGTCAGCGACCCCGAATCCAAGCGCAAGCTGATCGGCGCGGAGTTCATTCGCGTCTTTGAGGAGGAGGCTGCGAAGCTGGCCGGCGCGCGCTTCCTCGTCCAGGGCACGCTGTATTCGGACGTGATCGAGTCCGGCGGGCGCCGCGGGTCGGCAACGATCAAGTCCCACCACAACGTCGGCGGGCTGCCCGAGGATCTGAGCTTCGAGCTGGTCGAGCCGCTGCGGATGCTGTTCAAGGACGAGGTGCGCGCCGTCGGCGCCGAACTCGGGCTGCCCGAGCGCCTGGTCTGGCGCCAGCCCTTCCCGGGCCCGGGCCTCGCGATCCGCATCGTCGGCGGCGAGGCGACCAAAGCGCGCCTGGACCTGCTGCGTGACGCCGACCACATCCTCCAGGACGAGATCCGCCGAGCCGGCCTCTACCGCGAGCTGTGGCAGTCCTTCTGCGTGCTGCCCGACATCCGCACCGTCGGCGTGCAGGGCGACGAGCGGACCTACGGCAGCGTGATCGTGATCCGCGCCGTCACCTCCGATGACGCGATGACCGCCGACTGGGCGCGCCTGCCCTACGACCTGCTCGAGCAGATCGCCTCGCGGATGATGGGCGAGCTGCACGACGTCAACCGCGTCGTCCTGGACATCACGAGCAAACCGCCGGGCACGATTGAGTGGGAATGAGAAGGTTGCCCCTGCGGGGCAACCTTCTCATTGGCATTTGGTTGGTGGTGGTACGCGGACGCGTGGTGGCTTGGCGGGCGGACGGGTGGAGCGGCGGTGGGCTATGATCTTGCGCTGGCCGCGCTGGTGCGTGGCCGATTTTTTGTGCGCATGAAGACCTTTGTCGCCAAGCCGTCGGACCGCCAGCGGGACTGGTACGTCGTCGACGCCCAGGGCAAGACGCTCGGGCGGCTGGCGACGCAGATCGCGGATGTGCTGCGGGGCAAGCGCAAGCCGACGTATACGCCGCACATCGACACCGGCGACTTTGTGATCGTGGTCAACGCGGAGAAGATCGCGGTGACCGGGAACAAGCGCGCCGCCAAGCTCTATCACCGCCATTCCGGCTATCCGGGCGGCCTGCGCACGCGGACCTTCGAGCAGATGATCACGCGCCGACCCGAAGAGGTGATCCGGATCGCGGTCAAGGGCATGATGCCCCGCAACCGCCTGGCCCGCAAGCAGCTGACGAAGCTGAAGGTCTACGCCGGGCCCGAGCATCCGCATGTCGCGCAGCGTCCCGCCGAGATGGAGTTGCGAGCCTGATGGCCGACGAACCTGACACGCCCGTGGAGGGAGTGGACGAAGTCCCGCTGCCGGAGGGCGAGAGCCCGGAGGCCATCATCTCCGGAACGGTGGACGAGCCGACGCCCGGCTTGGTCGAGGTCGAGGTCGAGTACGTCGAGGAGCGTGCGCCGCGCGAGAAGCCCGCGGTGCCCGGCGCCGACCTCGAGGTCGACATCGTGCCCGAGGGCGTCGACCCGCTCGCCGGCGCGAACCTCGACCCCTACGCCGAGTACGACCAGGACGACGCGGCGGCGGAGGAGGAGCTCGAGGAGGACGTCGTCGTCGCCGCGCCGATCGAGGCGGTCGCGATCGACCTCGCGGCCGGCGCCCGCTACAGCGCGACCGGCAAGCGCAAGAGCGCGATCGCGCGGGTGACGCTGCGACCGGGGACCGGCACCTACTCGATCAACGGCCGTGCGCTCGCCGAGTACTTCCCGCGCGACACGCTGCAGCGCAACATCCGCCAGCCGCTCGAGACGGTCGGCTACGAGGAGAAGATGGACGTCGTCGCCCGCATGCACGGCGGTGGCGTTTCCTCGCAGGCCGGCGCGCTGCGACACGGCATCTCGCGCGCGCTGCTCGAGGCCGATCCCAATCTTCGCGGTGAGTTGAAGCGGCGCGGCTTCCTGACGCGCGACGCGCGCGCCAAGGAGCGCAAGAAGGCCGGCCTGAAGAAGGCGCGCAAGCGGCCCCAGTTCTCGAAGCGCTAGTCCACTAGGTTCGCCGACCGCGCTCCGGCGCATACTTCCGCGGAAGGTCTGATGGGTCGAAGGCTCTTTGGAACCGATGGCGTCCGCGGTGTCGCGGGCGTGGAGATCACCGCCCAGCTCGCGCTCGCGCTGGGCCGCGCGGTCGTGCTGCACAGCGGGCTGGGGCGCCCGCGGGCGCTCGTCATCCGCGACACGCGCCAGTCCGGCGAGATGCTGGAAGCGGCGCTGGCAGCGGGGCTCTCCTCGGCCGGCGCCGAGGTGACCCTCGGCGGCGTGCTGCCGACGCCGGCCGCGCCGCTGCTGATCGCGCGCCACGGCTTCGATCTGGCGGCCGTGATCTCCGCCTCACACAACCCCTACGCCGACAACGGGATCAAGTTCTTCGGCCGCGACGGCTTCAAACTGACCGACGAGACCGAGCAGGAGATCGAGCTGCACATCGCCGAGGACGCCGGCGGCGGCGGCCCCGCGATCGGGCCCATCCACACGCTGGCGGGGACCGCCGAGAGCTACCTGGCGGAGCTCGAGCGGCGCTTCAAGGACCTGGCGCTCGAGGGCCTCGACGTCGTTCTTGACTGCGCCAACGGCGCCACCTTCGAGGTCGCCCCGGAGATCTTCGCCCGCCTGGGCGCGCGTGTGAGCACGCTCGCGACAACGCCCGACGGGCGCAACATCAACGCCGGCTGCGGCTCGACGCACATCGAGGGCCTCGTCGCGGCGGTGCGTGGCGGCGGACACGACATCGGCTTCGCCTTCGACGGCGACGGCGACCGCATGCTGGCGGTCGACCGCCGGGGGACGCTTGTCGACGGCGACGAGCTGCTGGCGCTCGCGGCGATCCACCTGCGCGATCGCGGCCGGCTCGCCGGGGGCGGGGTGGCGGTGACGGTGATGACCAACTTCGGCTTCCACACCGCGATGGCCGACGCGGGGATCGAGGTCGCGACCACCGCGGTCGGCGACCGCTACGTGCTCGAGGCGCTGCGCGAGCGTGGCTGGAGCCTCGGCGGCGAGCAGTCGGGGCACATCATCGAACTGGGCTTCGCCCCGTCTGGGGACGGCATCGCATCGGCGCTGCTGGTGCTCGAGGCGCTCGACGGTGGCGATCTCGCGGCGCGGGCGGCGATGTCGAAGCTGCCGCAGCGGCTGATCAACGTGCCCGTCCGCGACCGCCGCGCTCTGGCGGAGGCGACCGCGGTCAGCGAGGCGGTCGCGCGCGAGTCGGCGGAGCTGGACGGCCGCGGCCGCGTGCTCGTGCGCTCGAGCGGCACCGAGCCGCTGGTGAGGGTGATGGTCGAGGCGCCGAGCGTCGAGGAGACAGACGCCGTCTGCGCACGGCTCGTTGCGGTCGTCGAGGAGCTGTTGGGGTAGTCTCGGGGTATGTGCGGAATCGTCGGATACGTCGGTTCGCGCCCGGCGCAGGAGATCATTCTCGGCGGGCTGCGCAAGCTCGAATACCGCGGATACGACAGCGCCGGCATGTCGCTGCTGGCCGACGGAGAGATCCAGTCGGTCCGCGCCGTCGGGAATCTCGACCGGCTCGAGGCGGCGCTGGCCGGGCGACCGGTCGCAGCGGGCGTGCCGTTCGCGCGTCCGGCCACGATCGGCATCGGCCACACCCGCTGGGCCACCCACGGCGCCGTCAACGAGCAGAACGCGCATCCGCTGGTCGACGGCGCGAGCCGGATCCATGTCGTCGTCAACGGGATCGTCGGCAACTACATGGCGCTCAAGGACCGCCTGCTCGCGGAGGGGACCGTCTTCGCGAGCGAGACCGACGCCGAGGTCATCGCGCACCTGATCGCCTCCAGCTACCACGACGACCTCGCGCGCGCCGTGATCGACACGCTTCCCCAGCTCGAGGGCTACTTCGCGTTCGTCGCGATGGCGCTCGATGAGCCCGATGTGCTGGTCGGCGCCCGGCGCGAATGCCCGCTGGTCGTCGGGCGCGGCGACGGGGAGTCCTTCATCGCCTCCGCGGTGCCGGCCTTCCTCTCGCACACCAACCACGTCCAGTACGTCGAGAACGGCGAGATCGTGATCCTCGGCGCCGACACCGTCGAGATCTGCGACGCCGCGGGCGTGCCGCGCGAGCGCGCGATCACGACGCTCGAGTGGGACGAGGAGACCGCCGAGAAGGGCGGCTACGACACCTTCATGCGCAAGGAGATCGACGAGCAGCCGCAGGCGCTCGCCGAGACGATCGCCGACCGCACCGCGCGCGGCGACGGCGTCGACCTGCAGGAGCCGGGGGCATTCGATGAGGACATCCTGCGCGGCATCGAACGGGTGGTGTTCGTCAGCTGCGGGACCTCCTACCACGCCGGGATGCTCGGCCGCTACGCGCTCGAGGAGTGGGCGCGGATCGCCACCGAGGTGGACGTGGCGTCGGAGTACCGCTACCGCGACCCGATCCTCGGCCCAACCGACCTGGTGGTCGGAATCTCGCAGTCCGGCGAGACCGCCGACACGCTCGCGGCGATGCGCCTCGCGCGAGAGCGCGGCGCGCGCGTGGTCGCGCTCACCAACACGATGGGCTCGCAGGCCACGCGCGACAGCGACGCCGTGCTGTTCACGCGCGCCGGCCTCGAGATCGGGGTCTGCGCGACGAAGACCTTCGTCTGCCAGATCGGCGCCGTGTACCTGCTCGCGCTGCGCCTCGCCGAGCTGCGCGGCACGCTGCCGGCGGCCCGTATCGCCGAGCTGACGGCGGAGCTGCGGCGGCTGCCGACGCTGCTCGAGGAGTTGCTGGAACGCGTCGGTCCCGCGGTCGAGGCGGTCGCGGAGTCCTGCTGGGACGCCGACTTCTTCCTCTACATCGGGCGCCAGGCCGGGCTGCCGATCGCGCTCGAGGGAGCGCTGAAGCTGAAGGAGATCGCCTACATCTCGACCGATGCCTACGCCTCCGGCGAGATGAAGCACGGGCCGATCGCAATGCTCGACGCGCGCACGCCGGTGGTCTGCGTCGCGACCGCTTCACCCGTGCTCGGGCGGATCCTTGACAACGTCGAGACGGTCCGCGCGCGCGGAGCGAAGGTGCTCGCGATCACCAGCGACGGCGACGAGGAGGTCGCGCGCCACGTGGAGTGGACGATCCCCGTGCCCGCGACCGACCCGCTGCTCTCGCCGCTGCTGGCCGTGATCCCGCTGCAGCTTCTGGCTTACACGATCGCCCGCCGACGCGGTCTCAACGTCGACCAGCCGCGCAACCTGGCCAAGACGGTCACCGTCGAGTGACGGGGCGCCGGGACGCTCGCGGCCGCGCCGCTCGGCGTGAGCGCGGCCAAGGTGGTTTCGATCACGGCCCAGGCCGCGCGTGCGATCGCGGCGTTCGCCGTGCGTTGCGCGGCGGGGCGCGCGTCACGGCGCCGGCGGAGGGCCACGGGCGCGGCTGAGCGTCGGGTAGCCTCGTGAGCGTGGCTTGCAGCGGAATCGGGCTGGACCTGCTGGAGATCGAGCGGATGGAGCGCGCGCTGGCGCGCCGCCCCGCGCTCGCGCAGCGCCTTTTTCACCCCGGCGAGCTGGCCTACGCCTCCACGCGCGGTCGCTCCGCACAGCATCTGGCCGCGCGCTTCTGCGCCAAGGAGGCGGTGTCCAAGGCGCTCGGCATGGCGGTCTTCGCCCCGCGCGACATCGAGGTGACCGGCGGCGGCGAGGCCGTCGGGCTGGCCCTGCACGGAGCCGCTCGTGCACGCGCCGCGGAGCTCGGAGTCGAGGTGGTCGTGTCACTCACCCACACACGCGGGATGGCGGCGGCCGTGGCGGTGCTGCAATGAGCGCGCGCGACTGGCTGGCGCCGCTCTATGACGCTGAGAAGATGCGCGCGATCGACAGCTGGGCGATCCAGAACCGCGGCGTCCCGTCACTCGAGCTGATGGAGCACGCGGGCGAGGGGCTCGCCGGGATGGCCTCGGCGATGGCGCCCGAGGGGCGGATCGTGGTGCTCGCCGGCAAGGGCAACAACGGCGGCGACGGCCTGGTGGCGGCCCGGCTGCTCGCGGCCGACGGCCGCGACGTGGACGTGCTGCTGGCCGGGGGGCCGACTGAGTTCTCCGGCGACGCCGCGACGATGCTTGAGCGGTTGGGGGAAGTGCGGCCGCGCGAGTTCGGCGTGGCCGAGGACGGTGGAGCGATCGCGGAGGACGCGACGCTCGTCATCGACGCGCTGCTCGGGACCGGTGCGAGCGGGGCGCCGCGCGGGGCGGTCGCGGCCGCGATCGAGGCGATCCTGCGCAGCGGCGTCGCGGTGCTGGCGGCGGATGTGCCGAGCGGCGTGGATGCCTCCAGCGGCGAGACCGCCGGCGTCGCCGTCGTGGCCGCCGCGACCGCAACCTTCCACGCGGCCAAGCCGGGCCTGTGGATCGAGCCCGGGCGCAGCTGCGCGGGGCGCGTCAGCGTGCTCGACATAGGCATCCCCGACGGGGCGCCGGTGGCGGCCGACATCGGCCTGATCCGCGACGAGCTGCTCGAGCTGATACCGCGGCGCGGCGCGCATTCGACGAAGTTCACGAGCGGCCGGGTGCTGGTGGCCGGCGGCTCGCTGGGGCTGACCGGCGCACCCTGTCTTGCGGCGCTCGCGGCGGCGCGCGCGGGCGCCGGCTACGTGACGGTCTGCGTCCCCGCCTCGCTGACGCTCGTCTTCGAGACGCGGCTGCTCGAGACGATGACGATCGCCCTGCCAGACGAGAACGGCGAGCACTCCGCCGCCGGGGTGGCGGCGCTGGCGGCTGCGGCTGGAGCGCGCGGCGGGGCGCTCGTGCTCGGGCCGGGACTCGGCCGCTCGGAGGGCGCCGCGGCCTTCGCGCGTGCGGCGCTCGAGGCCGTTTCGATCCCCGTCGTGCTCGACGCCGACGGCCTGAACGCCTTCGCCGGAAACGTCGAGTCCCTGGGCGGGCGCGCCGCGATTCTGACGCCCCATGAGGGCGAGCTCGCCCGCCTGCTCGGCATCGAGTCTTCGGAGGTGGCGGCCTCGCGCCTGCGCTGCGCACGCGAGGCCGCCTCACGCAGCGGCTGTGTGGTCGTGCTGAAGGGCGATGACACGCTGGTCGCCGCCCCCGACGGCAGGGTCGCCGTCAGCCCCGGTGCCACACCGGCGCTCGCGACCGCCGGCACCGGCGACGTCCTCTCGGGAGTCCTCGGGGCACTGCTTGCGAAGGCCCTCGAGCCGTTCCCCGCCGCCTGCGCCGGCGTGCGGGTGCACGCGCTCGCGGGCGTGCATGCGGCGGTCCGCCACGGCGGCGAGGGCGTCATCGCCTCCGATGTGATCGACTCCCTCGCGGCGGTGCGCGGATAGTGGCCGACGCCGGCGAGGCGCAGAGCGGCGTGCGCGCGATCGCCCGCATCAACCTCGCCGCGATCGAGCGAAACAGCGCGCGCCTCGCTCGCGCGAGCCCGCTGCTCTGCGCGGTCGTGAAGGCCAACGCCTACGGCCACGGCGCGATCGAGTGCTCGCAGGCGGCGCTCGCAGGCGGCGCGTCGTGGCTGGCGGTCGCGGCGGCTGCCGAGGCGCGCGAGCTGCGCGACGCTGGCATCGGCGCGCGGATCATCGTGATGGGAGCGCTCACGCGCGGCGAGCTGGAGGTGGCGGTTGGCGCTGACGCCGACGTCGTCGCCTGGAGCGAGGAGCTCCTGGACTGGCTCGAGGCGCTCGGCGGCGGGCGGGTGCACATCAAGCTCGACAGTGGGATGGGCCGCCTGGGCACCCGCGACGGAGCGCTGGCGCAGGCGCTGGCGGTGCGCGCGGCGGCGAGCCCGGCGCTCGTGCTGGCCGGGGCGATGACGCACCTGGCGACCGCCGAGGAGCCCGACCGGGGTTTCATGGAGGCGCAGCTGGAGCGCTTCTCCAGCTGGGTCGGGCCGCTGCGCGAACGCCATCCCGGGCTGATCGTGCACGCTGAGAACAGCGCCGCCCTGCTCGGCGCCGGCCGTGCCCGCTTTGACATGGCGCGCTGCGGCGGCGCCGTGTACGGGCTGGATCCCTACAACGTCGACCCCGCCGACTGGGATCTCGAGCCGGCGCTCGAGTTGCGCTCCTGGGTCGCGGCACTCAAGCGCTACGAGCCCGGCGACAGCGCCGGCTACGGCCGGCGCTTCGTGGCGGAGCGCTCGACCGAGCTGGCGGTCGTCCCGATCGGCTACGGCGACGGACTGCGGCGCGTGCTCTCAGGCAACGCCGAGGTGCTGATCGGTGGACGCCGGCGCGCGCTCGTCGGCACCGTCAGCATGGACAACGTGACCGTCGAGGTGGGCCTTGAAAGCGGCGTCGCCGTGGGGGATCCGGTGATCCTCCTGGGCGCCGACGGCGATGAGCGGATCGGCGCCGAGGAGATCGCGGCGCGCCAGGGGACGATCAACTACGAGATCAGCTGTGCCGTCAGCCCGCGCGTGCCGCGCGACTACCACCGCGACGGCGCCCACCGATGACGAGCCGCGCGAGCGCGCTGGAGCTCGCGCGCCAGGTGCTAGGCGAGCACCAGTGCTGGGTCGTCGGCGGCGCCGTGCGCGATGAGCTGCTCGGCGCCGCGCCGAGCACCGATCTGGACCTCGTGATCGCGGGGGACGTCGCGCCGGCCGCTCGCGCGCTGGCGCGTGCCGCGGGCGCGAAGGCGTTCTCGCTCTCGGACGACTTCGGCGCCTGGCGCGTCGTGGCGCGAGCACGGGGCTGGCAGGCCGATCTCAATCCGCTGCGCGGCGAATCGCTCACCGCCGACCTGCTGCTGCGTGACTTCACGATCAACGCGATCGCCCGCCCGCTGGCCGGCGGCGAACTGATCGATCCGCTCGGCGGGGCGCGCGACCTGGCCGCCAGACGGCTGCGGATCGTCGCTCCGACCTCGCTCAGCGACGACCCGCTGCGCGCCCTGCGTCTGGTCCGCCTTGCCTGTGAGCTCGAGCTCGAGGCCGACCCGCAAGCCCGGGAGGCCGCGCGTGCGGCGGCGCCGGGACTCGCGCGGATCTCCAGCGAGCGCGTGTACGCCGAGCTGCGGCGGGTGATCGCGACCGATCGCGCGGCGGCCGGTATGCGGCTCGCGCTCGAGCTCGGGCTGTGCGCCGTCGTGCTGCCGGAGCTCGAGCAGCTGCGCGGCGTTCGCCAGAGCCGCTACCACCATCTCGATGTGCTCGAGCACACCCTCGCCGTGCTCGACAGCGCCGTGGCGCTGGAGCGTTCGCCGGAGACCTCGCTCGGCGACGAGCACGCCGCGGCCGTGCGCCGGCTGCTGGCCCGCCCGCTCGCCGATGAGCTGACACGCGGCGAGGCACTTCGCTTCGCCGCGCTGATGCACGACGTCGCCAAGCCCCGGACGCGGACCGTGGCTCCCGACGGGAGGGTCGGCTTCCCCGGGCACGACCGCCTTGGCGCGGAGCTCGCGCGGGGGATGCTCACGCGTCTGCGCGCGGCCGAGCGGATCCGTGCGCACGTCGCCGCGCTGACCCTCAACCACCTGCGGCTCGGCTTCCTAGTGCCCCGCGCGCCGCTGAGCCGGCGCGAGCTGTACGGCTATCTCGATGCGTGCGACCCGGTCTGGGCCGACGTCACGCTGCTGTCGGTGGCCGATCGCCTCGCGACGCGCGGCGATCGCGCGCAGGAGGCGATCGAGCGCCACCTGGCGCTCGCGCGTTCGGTCATCGGCGAGGCGCTGGCGTGGCAGGCCCACGGGCGCCCGGCGGCGCTCGTGCGCGGCGATCAGCTGGCCGGCGCGCTGGGCATCGCGCCGGGGCCGCTGCTCGGCGAATTGCTCGCGGCGATCGCAGAGGAGGCGTTCGCGGGCGAGCTGCGCACGCCGGAGGACGCGATCGCCTTCGCCGCGGCCCGGATTGCGTAGGCTTCGGCGCGTGGGGGACTGCATCTTTTGCCTGATCGCCGCCGGGGAGCTGCCGGCCACCGTGATCGCGTCCGAGCCGCGCGTGCTGGCGCTGATGGACATCAACCCGGCGACGCGCGGGCACGCGCTCGTGATCCCCCGCGCGCACTCACAGGACATTCACGACATCGGCGCCGAGGACCTCGCGGCGTGCATCGCGCTGGCGCAGCAGGTCGCCGGACGCGCCAAGCAGGGACTGGGCGCCGATGGCGTGAACCTGTTGCACTCGGCTGGGCGCGCCGCTTGGCAGACCGTCTTCCACTTCCACATCCACGTGATCCCGCGCTACGCCGGCGATCCGCTGAGGCTGCCGTGGGTGCCGGCCCCCGGCGACGCCGGCGAGATCGCGGCCGCGGCCGCCGAGTTGACGGGCGCTGCGTAGGGCGCCGTGCCGGAACGTTGAACGGTCCACCCGGCCGCCACGCCGCGACCGCCGCCGCGACCGCCGCGCTGCAACTTTTTTCCTACTGCGCTACCGAGCGGCCGACTTGGTGTTCAATAGGTTGATGAAGATCAAGCTTGTAGGGATTATCACGATCATTGTGATGCTCGCAATCCCCGCCCTGGCCACCGGCACGCTGACCGAGATCGGCTCCGTCGGCTTCGGCGTCGGCGCGACCTCCCAGACCGGCCCGACGGGCAAGACGGGCAAGTCGGGGACGACCGGCAAGGGCAGTACCAGCGGCAAGGGCAGCACGACCGGCAAGGGCAGCACCAGCGGCAAGGGCAGCACTACCGGCAAGGGCAGCACTACCGGCAAGGGCAGCACTACCGGCAAGGGCAGCACGACCGGCAAGGGCAGCACCAGCAAGACCGGCGCGACCGGCGCGACCGGCACGACCGGCACCACGGGCACGACCGGCGGCGCCAGCACGACGACCTCAAGCACGGTCACCGGACCGCTCGCGGCCTGCCCGGCTGCTCCCTGCGAGGTCGTCAGCGAGACGACCGGGATGCAGGTCAAGGTCGGCCGCACAGACGCGCCGCTGACGATCCCGCGCAACGGCACGATCGTCGCCTGGACGATCCGCCTGAGCCTCCCCACGGCCGGCCAGATCGCCTTCTTCGACCGCAACGAGGGTGGGCCGGCGGAGGCCGGGATCGCGATCATCAAGCAGACCAAGGGCCTCGACTACCAGCTCGTCGCACAGAGCCCGCTGATCCAGCTGCAACCGTACTTCGGCGAGACGGCCCAGTTCCCGCTCGCGACGACGATCCCGGTTCAGAAGGGCGAGCGCGTCGCGCTGACCGTCCCAACCTGGGCGCCGGCGCTCGCGATCAAGCTCGGCGACACCACCTCCTGGCGGGCGAGCCGCCCGGCGAAGTCGTGTACGAGCACCACCGAGGCCTCCACGCAGACCTCGCAGACGACGGCGGGCTCGACGCTCGAATACGCCTGTCTCTACCAGACCGCCCGCCTGCTCTACACCGCGACGCTGGTCTCGACGCCCTAAAGCAGCCCGACCCCTCCCTGTTGGCGCAATTGCGGCGCGCGCCGCTGAGCGGGCCCGGGAGGGGACTGGCGTGAAAGCACCAGCCCCACGCTCGTAGCGCCGATCAGGTCGAGCCGCTCGGAGCGATCACGCCGCCCGAGCTCGTGGTCCCAGCTGCGCTGGTGGTGCCCGCGGAGCTGGTCGCGCCGGCGCCGCTGGTCGTGCCGCTTGTCGGGCCGGTCCCGCTCGTCGTGCCGGTCGCGGTCCCGCCGTCCGTGGCGCCCACGGCAGAGGTGCCGGTATCGGAGGTGCTGGTCGTGGCCGCGCTCGTCGTGGGCGTCGTCGAGCCGACCGTGGAGGCCGACGAGGCGCCCGTGGTCCCCGTCCCGGCGTTCGTCGAGGATGACGATGAGTCGGGGGCGTTGTCGAGCGCGCTGTCGGTCAGCGTGGGCGTCAGCGCCGGCAGGCTTGCCGGGACGCTGTCGGTCACCGTCGAGCCGCCGCAGGCGCCGAGGGCGACAGCGCTCGCGGCGGCGCCGAGCAGCGCAAGCGATCGCTTGGCGGGCCTCACCGTTCAGCCTCCGAGCGGCCCCATGCGACGCCCGCAGGTCGGGCAGTCGTTGAGGTCGCGCTGGGCGAGCTGCTCGCACCAGGGGCAGAAGCGGAGGTTCTCGACGGCCCACGGAAGCTTCGATTGCGAGGGCGCGAGCGGCAGCAGCTTGCCGACGGCCTCGAGGCGCTCACCGGTCCCGTGGTCGGTGTAGATTCGATCTGGGTCGGCCTCGACGATCAGCTCGCGTCCGGTCGACGGGGTGCGCATGCGGTAGCGGTCGTGCTCGCTCATTTGGAGCGGATCCTACCGACCCGAGCGGGCTCGCACCGGCGCCGCGGGCTCGGATAGAGTTCGCGCCGCGATGGCGGAACGCACGTCCGGAGGAAGGAAGCTGGCTGCTATGGCCACCGTCGCGGTCCTCGCGATGGCGCTCGGAGGCTGCGCGCTGAAGGGCGGCCAGAACGTCAGCCTCGTTGAGGGCAAGACGCTGTTCATCAAGAACTGTGCCCAATGCCACACGCTCGCCCGTGCGAACGCCAAGGGCGTGATCGGCCCGAACCTCGACGACGCGTTTCTCGCAAGCCTGCAGGCCGGCGAAGGCCGCAACGTCATCGAGGGCATAGTCGAGCAGCAGGTCGAGTATCCGAGCTCGGCAGGGCGCATGCCGAAGCTGCCGCTGAGCACCCGCCAAGCGGCCGACATCGCCTCGTACGTGTCCTACGCGGCCGCGAGGCCGGGCCAGGACAGCGGCCTGCTCGCCGCCGTCGGCAGCTCCAAGGTCGGGCCGCCCGCGGTTGAGAAGGACGGCAAGCTGGCGATCTCCGCGAACCCGTCGGGGCAGTTGCTCTACACCGTCAAGGCCGCCACCGCGACCGCCGGCGCGATCACGATCTCGATGACGAACATGTCCGGCATCGATCACAACCTCGCGATCCAGCAGGGCACGAGCGCCAACGGCGCTGTGCTCGCCGCCACGCCGATCAGCTCGAGCGGTACCCATTCGATCACGCTGAACCTCAAGCCCGGCACCTACACCTTCTTCTGCCAGGTCCCCGGCCACCGCGCCGCCGGGATGTTCGGGACGCTGACCGTCAAGTGAAGGGTGCTCGGCGGCGCTCACGCGCTCGCCTGCGCGCCGACGGCTGTGCCCGCTACAGCGCGCGGACGATCACGATGATCGCGATGATCGCGCCGAACACCGCGATCACGTAGAGCAGGAAGCGAAACGCATCCCCCTCGCTGCGCAGCGGGTTGATCATGCGACGCCCACTCCAGCCGCACAAGGCCGGCAAGCAGCGCCGACGCCCGCAGGCCGCCCCACAAGCACCCACGGGCACCGCGGCAGATCAGTCACACGACCGCCCGCCAACCACAACATGCCGGCGCGCAGCGGGGGCGGCCAAAGGCCGCCCCGCGAGCACCCTGTTAGAGCACATAAACGGTCGTGAACACGACGATCCACATGACGTCGACGAAGTGCCAGTAGATGCCGGGGACATTCAGGCCCTTGTGCTCCTCGGGGGTGTAGTGGCCGCGGAAGGCCCGGATCGTGACGATCGACAGCAGGATCAGGCCGATGCAGACGTGGGCGCCGTGGAGGCCTGTCAGGCCATAGAAGATCGTCGCCTGGGCGCTATCGCGCGGAGCGAAGCCCAGGTGCACATACTCGTTGATCTGGATGAACAGGAAGGTCGCGCCGAGCAGGAAGGTGCTGAGGATGCCGGCGCGCAGCCCGAAGCGGTTGCCGCGCTTGATCGAGGTTTCCGCCCAGTGCAGCGTGAAGGACGAGGAGATCAGGATCGCGGTGTTGAAGCCCGCGACCGCCACGGGGATCGTCGTGCCGGGTGCCGGCCAGGGGTCGCCCTGCGCGACCCGGATGAAGAAGTACGCCGTGAAGAAGGCCCCGAAGATCATGATCTCCGAGATGATGAAAAGCAGCATCCCGAGCGTCGGCGCATCCACGCGCGAGGAGCGGTTGGCCGCAATCGGGCCGTGATGCTCTTCGGCTCCGCCGTGGGCTGGGTCGTGGGCTCCGTGGGCGACGCTCGCGGCTTCCATGCTCGCTCCGATCAGCTCGCGCTCACGGTATCGCCGGCACCGGCGACGACGTGCTCGACAGGGCAGACCGCGTAGCGGCGCACGCGCTCGATCAGGTCGCCGCGCAGCCAGCCGGACTTGGTCTCGGGCAGCGTCGAGATGACGACGCGGCTGACGCGGAAGAACTGCAGCGCGTTCATCGTCGCTGTGAACGGGTCCGGATCGCCGACCAAACCGGCGACGACCAGGCTCCTCTCGCGCAGCCGGGCGAGGACGTCCGCCAGGTGCTCCTGCGCGGCGGCAGCGGCGCGACCGTCGGTGCCGAGCGCCGGCACCACCACGATGAAGAGGTGCTCCTCGGCGCCCTCGGCGTGCGCCAGCTCGATCAGGTGCTCGGTCAGCTCGGCGCTCGAGGCCGTGCGGTTGGCGACGACGAGCGAGACGTCGCTGGGCGGCGGGCCCTCCTCGTCAATGTCGCTGATCACGTGCTGCACGGCGATGCCGGACGCCTCGGCGACTCGCTCGACCAGGTCGCGGCGCAGCCAGCCCGACGCCGTCGCGGGCAGCGTCGAGATCACGATCTCATCCGGCTTGCGCTCGCCGATCGCGTCCATCGTCGCCTGGAACGGGTCGGAGTCGCCGACCTCGCCGGTCGCGTCGAAGCCGAGGTCGTGCAGCACCGCCAGGGCCAGCTCCAGGCGGACCTGGGCGGCGTCGCGAACCGACTGCACGTAGATCACCGATCCGCGTCGCGGACGGCTCTGGGGGATCACGAGGCGGATTGCCAGCGACTGCTCGATCTTGGCCTTCTGCGCCAGCACCTCGCGCAGGCGGCGGCCGCCCAGCGTCTCGTTCGCAACGACAAGGATCTCGGTCAACGCGCGACGCTCATTCCTTGGCCGCCATCGCCAGCGCGCCCGCGGGCGCCGGGACGTCCGCGCCGTCGCGGAAGACGGCATGGACCGCGCCGGGCACGCCGTATTCGTACGGGCCGCCGACGACCGTCGGCATCGAGTCGAAGTTGAAGATCGGCGGCGGCGAGGACACCTGCCACTCGAGCGTCATCCCGCGCCACGGGTTTGCGACCGCGCGTGGCCCGCCGCGCCAGCTGACGACCATGTTGTAGACGAAGATCAGCGTCGAGAGGCCGAGCGCCCAGCTCGCGAAGGAGATCAGCAGGTTCCACGTTGCGAACTGCAGCGCGTAGTCCGCGACGCGCCGCGGCATGCCCTCGATGCCGATGATGTGCATCGGCGCGAAGGTCAGGTTGAAGAAGATCAGCGTCGTCCAGAAGTGCCAGCGCCCGAGCCGCTCGTCATACATCCGCCCGGTCATCTTCGGGAACCAGTAGTAGACGCCCGCGAAGATCGTGAAGACCGAGCCGCCGAACAGCACGTAATGGATGTGCGCAACGACGAAGTAGGTCTTGCTGACGTCGAGATCCAGCGGCACCATCGCCAGCATCACGCCGGATATCCCGCCGAGCGTGAACATGGTGATGAAGCCCATCGCCCACAGCATCGCCGTGTCCATGTGCAGGACCCCTCGCCAGAGCGTCGCGAGCCAGGAGAAGATCTTCACGCCGGTCGGCACCGCGATGATCGCCGTCGTGATCATCATCGGGTCGCGCAGCCACGCCGGCATCCCGGAGGTGAACATGTGGTGCGCCCAGACCGTGAAGCCAAGCACGACGATCGCCAGCAGCGAGAAGGCCATCATGCGGTAGCCGAAGATCGGCTTGCGCGACTTGACGGCGATCACCTCGCTGATGATCCCGAAGCCGGGCAACATCATGATGTAGACGGCCGGGTGCGAGTAGAACCAGAAGACGTTCTGGTACAGCAGCACGTTGCCGCCCTGGCCGGCGTTGAAGAAGTTGAAGCCCAGCCCGCGGTCGAGCAGCACGAAGAATTGCGAGGCCGCGATGAACGGTGTCGCGATGACCACCAGCAGCGAGGTGGAGAAGTTCGCCCAGACCAGCAGCGGCATGCGGAAGAAGCTCATTCCAGGGGCGCGCATCGTGATGATCGTGACCAGGAAGTTCAGCGCCGTCGCGATCGAGGAGGCGCCCGCGAACTGGACGCCGAGCGTGAAGAACGCCTGTCCGATCGGCGCCGTGGTCGACAGCGGCGCGTAGGCCGTCCAGCCCGACGCGAACGAGCCGCCCGGGGCGAAGAACGACCCCAGCAGCAGCAGGCCGGCGACCGGCAGGAGCCAGAACGACAGCGCGTTCAGGCGCGGGAACGCCATGTCCGGGGCGCCGATCATCAGCGGCAGCACGAAGTTGGCGAGCCCGGCGAAGACCGGGATCACGAAGAGGAAGATCATCAGCGTCGCGTGCACCGAGAACAGGCCGTTGTAGGTGTTCGCGTCGACGAACTTCCCGCCCGGCTGGGCGAGCTGCACGCGCATCAGCATCGCGAACAGGCCCGCGATCAGGAAGTAGGCGAAGGAGTGCACGACGTACTGGACGCCGATCACCTTGTGGTCGGTGTTGACGCGGAAGTAGTCCTTCCACGTGCGCGCGCCGTGCCCGGAGTGATCCTCGGGGCGGGTCGGGCGACCGATCGCCCAGTGGAACCAGTAGTCGAACGCGCCGAGGCCGATCAGGAAGGCGAACGGGCAGATGATCATCGACACCTGCAGGATCGCGGTGCCGTCGAGGACCGGGTGGTAGCCCGAGGCGGCGCGGATCGGCAGGACGATCGCGTAGGCGAGGCCGATGCCGAGCGGGGTCGCGAGGATGCCCCGGTGCAGGCCGGGGGCGCGGAGCCGGGCGATCATTGCGATCCCTCCTTGGTTGCGGGGTGGGTTTCCGCGGCCGGTGCGTACGCGGTCCAGCCGCTCGCCGACGATCGGCTGCTGCGTGCGGTGTGGGCGCCCCCTGGTCGTGCGTCGGCGAGCAGGCCGCTAGCCGCCGAGCCGCTCGTCCGCCTGGTGTGTGCCGACGTGGTCTGCGTGTAGGTCCCGCTGTAGCCGTGCTCGGACAGCCAGGTGTTGAACTGCGCGGCGGTGACGATGTGGAGCGTCGTGCGCATGGTCGAGTGTCCGTAGCCGCAGAGCTGGGTGCAGATGATCGGGTAGGAGCCTAGCCGGTCGGGGGTCGCGCGGAAACCGGTCGTGATGCCCGGCACCGCATCCTCCTGCAAACGGAAGGCCGGAACCCAGAAGGTGTGTATCACGTCAACGGAATTGATCTTGAAGTTGACCGGCCGGTCCAGCGGCAGGTACAGCTGCAGGGCCACGATCGGCTGGCCCTGCGCGTCGTGGTACTCCGGGTAGGTGAAGCGCCACTCCCACTGCTGCCCGATCACGCCGACCGTGATCTCGCCCGGCTTCTTGACGCCGATGTCATGCAGCACGATCGCGGCGTAGACGACCAGCGCGGCGATCAGCGCCGCCGGCAGCGCCGTCCAGATCACCTCGAGCTGGGTGTTGCCGTGGATCGGGGGGCCGTCGAGGCGCTCCTCGCCGGGCCGCATACGCCAGCGCCAAGCCGAGAACAGCACGACGGACGTGACGAGCACGAACACCGGCACGGTGACGATGATCAGCACGTAGTACAGCGTGTCGATCGTATGCGCCTGCGTCGCTGCTGCCGGCGGGAACCACGGGATCACCAGCCCGATGACGATCCCGATCCCCGCGGCCACGACACCGAGTCCCACGACGCGAACGACCGTCACCCTGCTGATCGGGGGCCGGTGGGGTGTCGAGCCGCGCGTCTCCTCCATCGCGACGGGCATCCTATTGCGAACCAGCGACGGACGCCAAACGCCTGCCGCCGCGGCGCCCCCAGCGCCTGGGCTGCTCAGTGGCCGGGCGGCAGCTCGGCGAGCTCGTTGCGAGCCGAGATGATCCAGCGCACGATCGACGGGATCGCGATCGCAAGGCCGACGACGATGAAGACGATGCCGAGCGTCACACCGACCAGCGCGAGCGTCAGACCGACCGTCGTCACGACCGGCAGGAGCGACGGCTTCGGCACGTGAACCTGCTCTCCGGCCGGCGGGACCTCCGCGTCGAGCCGGCTGCTCACGAGATGTAGATCGCCGCGATGACGAACGTCAGGCCGAACATGAACAGCGAGAACGCTGCCAGCATCAGCCCGGTGCGCATGTTCTTGCGGGCAAGCTTGCGATCCACGGCGCGAATCCTACACGTGCTTGTCGACCACCATCGCCACGAAGAGCGCGGCGAGGTAGGCGAGCGAGAACAGGTAGAGGGTCAGCGCAGAGCGGCGGTCGGCGCGGAAATAGAGGCGAACAGCGCCGTAGACGAAGCCGATGCCGAGCGTCATCGAGGCGGCCAGATAGACGTCGCCAAAGCCGCCGGCGCAGAAGGGCAGCTGCGTGACCGCGTAGAGCAGGATCGAGTAGATCAGGATCTGCCGGCGCGTCTCCGCCTCGCCGCGCGCGACCGGCATCATCGGCACGCCCACCTTCTCGTAGTCCTTCTTCATCAGCAGGCTGAGCGCCCAGAAGTGCGGCGGCGTCCAGTAGAAGACGATCGCGAACAGCAGCACCGCGATCCAGCTGAGATGCCCGGTCGCGGCGGCCCAGCCGACCAGCGGCGGCACCGCTCCGGCCGCGCCGCCGATCACGATGTTCTGCGGCGTGCGCCGCTTCAGCCAGATCGTGTAGACGCCGACGTAGCCGACGAAGCCGCACATCGACAACCCGGCGGCGAGCACGTTGACCGTTGTCGCCAGCACCAGCACGCTCAGCAGCGCGAGGATCGCGCCGTAGATCAGCGCCGCACGGGGCGAGACTCGGCCGCTCGGCAGCGGCCTGTTCGCCGTGCGAGTCATCTGCGCGTCGATGTCGCGGTCCCAATAATGGTTTATGGCGCCGGCTCCGCCGGCGGATAGGTAACCCCCGAGGCATGTCAGCGCGACGCGCCCGGGCGACGGGGTCGCCGCGACGTACATCGTGGTCACCGTGGTCAGCAGCAGCAGCGACTGGACCTTCGGCTTGGTCAGCGTGATGTAGTCCGCGAGCACCGTCCGAGCGTCTGCAAGGGCTCCGGCCGGCGCCTGGCCCAGTCGCGAGGCCTCCATCAGACCGACACCTCCGAGGGGGCGTCCGCGGTGATCGTGGCGGGCGCCGGGGTGTGGGGGGTGAGCGAGCGGCGCTCGACCTCGCGGCGGATGTCCTTCATCGGCTCCAGCGAGCGCACCCGCGGGATCGCGTCGAAGTTGTTCTCCGGCGGCGGCGAGGGGACGAACCACTCGAGCGTGTTGGCCTTCCACGGGTCCGGCCCGGCGACCGGGCCGGTGCGCAGCGAGCGGGCCACGTTGATCACCGTCACGAGCACGCCGGCGGCGAGGATCCACGAGCCCACGGTCGAGATCTGGTTGTAGAGCTGAAGGTGGCCGACGTTGTCGTACTCATAGACACGCCGCGGCATGCCGTCGAGACCCAGCGAGTGCTGGATCATGAAGGTCACCAGCGTGCCGACGAACATCAGGCCGCAGGACAACTTGCCGAGCGCCTCGCTGAGCATCCGCCCGGTGATCTTGGGGAACCAGTAGTAGATCGCCGTGAAGATGCCGAAGACGGAGCCGCCGATCAGCACGAAGTGCAGGTGGGCGACGACGAAGTAGGTGTCGTTGAGCTGCCAGTCGACCGGGAATATCGCCAGGAAGACGCCCGTGATGCCGCCGATCGTGAACAGCATGATCGCGCTGACCGCGAACAGCAGCGGTGTTCGGAACTCGATCGAGCCCTGCCAGAGCGTGCCGATCCAGTTGAAGATCTTCACCCCGGTGGGCACCGCGATCAGGAACGACGCGATCATCGCGAAGATCAGCACGACGACCGGAGTCGGCGTCGTGAACAGATGATGGATCCAGGTCAGCAGGCCGAGGAAGGCGATCAGCACCGTCGATGCCGCGATCGCCTTGTAGCCGAAGATCGGCTTGCGCGCGAAGACCGGCAGCACCTCCGAGATGATCCCGAACGCCGGCAGCACCATCACGTAGACCTCGGGGTGCCCGAAGAACCAGAACAGGTTCTGCCACAACAGCACCGAGCCGCCCTCGGTCGGATCGTAGAAGTGCGTGCCGAAGTGGCGGTCGAGCAGCAGCATCGTCACGGCCGCCCCGATCACCGGCAGCGCGACGATCAGCAGCAGCGAGTAGGTCAGGATCGACCAGACGAACAGCGGCAGCCGCGACCAGGTCATCCCCGGGGCGCGCATGTTCGCGATCGTGGCGAAGAAGTTGATCGCACCGAGCAGCGAGGCGATCCCGGTCAGGTGGATCAGGTAGATCCAGGCGTCGACGCCGCCGGCCGGCGAGTACGTGCTCTCCGACAGCGGCACTGTCGCGATCCAGCCGGCCGAGGGCGGCGTCCAGAAGACCGACGCGTAGAACACGACGCCGCCGGCGACGAACAGCCAGAAGGAGATCGCGTTCAGCCGCGGGAACGCGACGTCGCGCGCGCCGATCATCAGCGGCACGAAGTAGTTGCCGAGGCCCGCCATCATCGGCACGACGAAGAGGAAGATCATCGTCGTGCCGTGCATCGTGAACAGCTCGTTGTAGGTCTGGGGGGAGATCAGGTCGTTGTTCGCGACCCCCAGCTGCAGTCGCAGCATCAGCGCCTCGGTGCCGCCGACGATGAAGAACACGAACGCCGTGACCATGTAGAGGATCCCGATCCGCTTGTGGTCGGTCGTGGTCAGCCATCCCATCAGGCCCTGCTGCGGGCGCTCGACGTGGTCGACGACGATCTGGGGAACCGGATTGAGGGTCGTGGCGGCCATCGAAGCGCTCAGATTCTCACGGGTTCTCGACCGCGGCGGAGCCGCTTCGGTTCTTCAGTGCCGCGCGGCCCGCCGCGCCGGCCGCCTTCTGGGCCTTCAGCTGTGCCTCCAGCGTGTGCAGCCACGCGAGCCACTGCTTGGGCGGGAGCGCCGTGACCAGCGCCTTCATCCGCGCGTGGCCCTCGCCGCAGAGGAACGCGCACTGGCCGCTGTAGGTGGCCGGCTTGGAAATCTTGAAATACGTCCAGTTGGTGTAGCCGGGGACCGCCTGGACCTTGCCGCCGAGGTCCGGGATCCACCAGGAGTGCACGACGTCCTGTGAGACGACCTTCAGCACGACCGTCGTGTTCGTCGGCACGTACATGTGGTAGTAGGTGTAGGCGTCGTCGAGCTGGTCGGCCGTGTTCGCGCCGGATCCCTGGCCGAAGCCGAGGTAGGTGAAGCGCCAGATGAACTGCTGGCCGTTGACCTGGATCGTTATGTAGGGGCCCTTCGGCGGGGTGATCGCATCGGCGCTGGTGAGCTCCGCGCCGTCGCCGACGCTGAGGCCGTTCGGTCCGGAGACGTCCGGGGTGCGGATCGAGTGCAGCTCGGCGAAGGTGATCACCGCGAGTGCGATCAGGACCACCGCGGCGCCGACCGTCCAGCCGATCTCGAGGCGCGTGTTGCCGTGGATCTGGACCGGGATCCGGCCCTTGCGCTTGCGAAAGCGCACCAGCGTGTACAGCAGCGTCCCCTCGACGCCGACGAACACGACGATCGCGATGTAGAGCGTGATGTCGTAGAGATTCGAGATCCGGTCGGCGTTCGGCGACCCGCCCGACTGGGGGGTGATGAAGTTGGCGAAGGCGTCCGGCGCGAAAACCGCTGTCGCCACCAGCGCCAGCGCGCACAGCAGCGCCACGTTGCGTAGCTGGGAGCGTTTGGGGGCAAGCGATCGGCGCAACGCGGCGAGATTGTATTCACGCTCGCGGCAATCGCGCGCAGCGCGTTGCGCGGGCCGCGTGCGTCGCGTCGCGCGGGCCGCGTGCAGCGCGCTGCGAGCGGGTTGCGCGGGCCGTGCGCGCGCGAGTCCCGCCGGCGCGCAGCGCGCGCTGCGATGGTTATGTGCGCGGCCGCGCCGGACGATACGGTTTATCTATGCGAACGCCGCTGATCGGCATCTGCACCGCCCTGGAACAGGCCCGCTGGGGCGTCTGGGACCAGCCGGCGATGCTCCTGCCGCGCAACTACATCGACGCGGTCCAGCGCGCCGGCGGCGTCGCGCTGATGCTGCCGCCGGACCCGCGCGTCCTCGCCGACCCCGACATCGCGCTCGATCTGATCGACGGCCTGCTGCTGGCCGGCGGCGCGGACGTCGATCCGCAGTTCTACGGCGAGCAGCGTGCGCCCCAGACCGTGCACACGGTGCCCGAGCGCGACGCCTTCGAGTTGGCGCTCGCGCGGCGCGCGATCGAGCGCGACATCCCGTTCCTCGGCGTCTGCCGCGGCATGCAGGTGCTGAACGTCGCCCAGGGCGGCACGCTGATCCAGGATCTGCCGACGGCGCTCGGCCATTCCCACCACTGCCGCGTGCCGGGGAGCTTCGACGGCGCCGATCACCCGGTGCACCTGGCCGCAGGCTCGCAGGCGGCGAAGGCGGTCGGTGACGCCCACGCCGGAACGCTCTCGCACCATCACCAGGGAATCGGCCGGCTCGGCGAGGAGCTCGCGATCAGCGGCTGGTCAGACCTCGACGAGGTTCCCGAGGCGATCGAGGTGCCCGACAGGCGTTTCGCGGTCGGCGTGCAATGGCACCCCGAGGCCGACGCTACGAGCCAGGTGATCGCGACGCTCGTCGAGGAGGCGCGGGAGTACGCGCTCGCGCGGGCAGCCTGAGCGCTCCACGCACCTCATCCCGGCAGGCCCTGCGCGCGCTGGCAGCGGGTGTGCTGATCGGCGCTGTGGCCCTCCCGATCATGCGGCGGCGGCTGGCGCTGCGTCCGGCTCCCGTGCTCGCCGGGGCGGCGCTCGCGCCGGCCTGCGCAGCCGTCCTCTGGCCGCGCTCGCGGGCGCGCGTGGCGGTCATCTGCGCGCTGCAGATGTACGTCTATCTCGCTGCCTACAAGATGCCCAACGACGACGCCGCGGCGCTCGAGCAGCGCGTGCACATCGACTACCCGGTGGCGCTCGACCGCCTGCTGGGATGCGGCGAGCTGCCGACCGCGCGGTTGCAGCGGGCGCTGCACCCCGACGGCCACTTCCGCGGCTACGAGAAGGTGCTGGTGTGGGCGCACTGGATCTGGTTCGCAACGCCGCACGCGACGCTCGCCTATCTGGCGATCTGCGATCGTGAGCGCTTCCCCCGCGCCGCGGTGCTCACCTATGCCGTCTTTGACCTCGGCGTGCTCTCCTACTGGCTGGCGCCGACCGCGCCGCCGTGGTACGCCGCGCAGAAGGGACGCGCCGGGCCGACGCCCGTGCGGCGGCTGATGGTCGAGTACGGCGAGAGCTTCTGGCGCAACGGCTGGGCGCCGCTCTACAGTGTGCTCGGCGGAAATCCGCTGGCCGCGATGCCCTCACTGCACTTCGCCACATCCGCGATGGCCGCGACGCTGCTCGCCGAGAGCAGCCCGGTCGCCGGTGCGGTCGGAGGCGCCTACGCGGCGGTGCTCGGCTTCTCACTCGTCTACCTGGGCGAGCACTACGTCGTCGATCTGATCGGCGGCCTCGCGCTGACACTCGGCGTGCGCCGCCTCGAGCGCGTCGCCGGCCGCCCCGTGCGTCTGATCGCCTCGGCCGTCGAGGCGCTCGGGCGCTACGCCAACGAGCCCCGCACCGCCTGATGGCCAAGGCGGCGCCACCCCCGCGCATGCGCGGCGTCGAGCACACCCAGATCGGCACGCTTCCGCCGGGCGAGGAGGGCATGCCGCGTGTCATCCTCACGCGACGGCGCACGATCGCGCTCGTGCTGTTCGTCGTCTCGGTGCTCGCCTTCCTCTATTTCGTGCTGCCGAAGCTGGCCGGGCTCGGAAAGACCTGGGATCGCCTGGACCAGGGGGCGCCGGGCTGGCTCGCGGTCGCGGCGGCCTTCGAGCTGCTGTCGTTTGCCGGCTACGTGGCGCTGTTTCGAACCGTGTTCGTGCGCTCCCGCCAGTCGCAGATCGACTGGCACGCGAGCTATGAGATCACGATGGCCGGGCTCGCCGCGACACGCCTGTTCGCCGCCGCCGGCAGCGGCGGCATTGCCCTGACCGTGTGGGCGCTGCGGCGCGCCGGGCTTGATCGGCGCACAGTCGCCGCGCAGATGGTCGCCTTCATCACCGTGCTCTACGGCGTCTACATGTTTGCGCTGGTGATCTTCGGCGTCGGCCTGCGCACGGGCGTGCTCCCCGGCGGCGGCAGCTTCGCGATCACGATCGTGCCGGCGATCTTCGGCGGCAGCGTGATCGCGCTGTTCCTCGCGCTGACGCTGATCCCCGTCGATGTCGAGGGGCGCCTCGCGGCCTGGCAGGAGCGCCGCGGCGCTCAGCGGCGTGGCACGCGTCTGGTCGCCCGGATCGTGACCCTGCCGGCGCTCGCGGCGAGCGGCGTGCGCGGGGCCTTCGCGATCGTGCGTTCGCGCGACCCGCTCGCGCTCGGTGCGATCGCCTGGTGGGCCTTCGACATCGCGACGCTGTGGGCGTCGTTCAAGGCGTTTGGCGCCTCACCGGCATTCAGCGTCGTGGTGATGGCCTACTTCATCGGCATGTTCGCCAACGTGCTGCCGCTGCCCGGCGGGATCGGCGGCGTCGACGGCGGGATGATCGGCGCCTTCATCGCCTTCGGCGTGGGCGCGCCGGTCGCGGTCGTCGCCGTGCTGGTCTACCGCGCCTTCGCCTTCTGGCTGCCGACAGTCCCGGGAGCCGTCGCCTACGTGCAGTTGCGCCGCCGCGTCGCCGGCTGGGCCGCGGGCACCGGCCAACTCGACGCGGTCGGCGCCGCGAGCGCATAACGACCACTAAACTCGCGCTGCGATCACCACCGCGATCGGAGAATCGGATGCTGAAGCTCTTGCCGAATTGCGAATGCTGCGACCGCGACCTTCGCAACGGCTCCCCGGATGCGCGCATCTGCAGCTTCGAGTGCACCTTCTGCGCGGAATGCGCGCAGGAGCGCTTCGGCGGCATCTGCCCCAACTGCGGCGGCGACCTGGTCCTGCGCCCGACTCGCCCGGCGGCCAAGCTCGCCGGATCGCCGCCGAGCAGCGAACGCTTCACGAAGCACCACCCGGAGTGCGCCGAGCCCGTCGCGGTTTGAGCAACCTGATCGCGCGGCTCGCGAGATCCGCCGCCAAGTGCTACTATAAAAAGTAAAGTAACGGCATTTCCAGGGCCTGGAGGGCGCAAAATGGCAGCCACTGACAGCCAGAACGTGATCATCATCGGGAGCGGCCCCGCCGGCTACACCGCGGCGCTCTACGCCGCGCGCGCCGAGCTCGCCCCGCTCGTGATCGAGGGTTTCGCCTGGGGCGGCCTGCTGCAGCAGACGACCGACGTCGAGAACTACCCCGGCTTCCCGCAGGGCGTCATGGGCCCCGAGCTGATGACCTGGATGCGCGAGCAGGCCGAGCGCTTCGGCGCCCGCTTCATCACCGACCAGGCGACGCGCGTCGAGCTGGCGCACGAGCCGGGCGCCCTGCACCGCGTCTGGGTCGACGAGGACTCCCACACCGCCCGCGCCGTGATCCTCGCGATGGGCGCCGAGCACCGCAAGCTCGACGTGCCCGGCGAGGTCGAGCTGTCCGGTCGTGGCGTCAGCTACTGCGCGACCTGCGACGCCGCCTTCTTCAAGGACCACGAGGCGATCATCGTCGGCGGCGGCGACTCGGCGATGGAGGAGGCGATGTTCCTCGCCAAGTTCTCCGCGAAGGTGACGATCGTCAATCGCCGCGACGAGTTCCGCGCCTCGCGGATCATGCTCGAGCGCGCCCGCGCGGTCCCCAATATCGAGTTCCTCACCCCCTACATCGTGGCGGAGCTGGCGGCGGGCGAGAACGGCGCACTGGGTGAGGCCCGGCTGCGCCACGCCGAGAGCGGCGAGCTGCGCACGCTGCCGATCACCGGCGCCTTCGTAGCGATCGGCCACGTGCCGCAGTCCGAGCTCGTCCGCGACGTGATCGACACCGATGAGGCCGGCTACGTGCTGGTGGATGGGCGCTCGACGCGAACCAACCGCCCCGGCGTCTTCGCGGCCGGCGATCTCGTCGACCACACCTACCGCCAGGCGGTGACTGCGGCCGGCTCCGGCTGTCAGGCGGCGCTCGACGCCGAGTGGTACCTGCGCGACACGCCAGTGCTGCAGGGCGCCGCGGCCTCCTCCGCCGACCTGTAGAAGTGTTCGTCCCCGAGCACTACCGCCAGCGCGACAGCCAGGCGTTGTTTGACGCGATGCGCGCCAACGCCTTCGCGACGATCATCAGCACCGGCCCGGGCGGCGCCCCCGCGGCGAGCTGGATCCCGTTCGTGATCGAGGGCCCGCCACAACAGCCGCTCATCTTCGGGCACCTTGCACGCGCCAACGAGCAGTGGCGTGAGTGGACCGCCGCTACGCCCCTGCTGGCGCTCTTCCAGGGACCACACCACTACATCTCACCGGCCTGGTACGAGACCGAGCCCAACGTCCCAACGTGGAACTACCTCTCCGTCCAGGTCCGCGGGCACCCACGTCTGCTCGAGCAGCCCGGCGAGGTCGAGGCGATGCTTGAGCGGCTCGTCTCCCAGATGGAGTCGACACGCGAGCGCCCTTGGCAGCTCTCGAGCCTGCCCGCCTCCTATCGCGCGAAGCAGGCCGCCGGGATCGTCGGCTTCGAGCTGATCGTGGAGGAGATCACGGGCGCCTGGAAGCTCTCCCAGCGCGCCGGCGCGGGCGACCGTGCCGGGGCGACCGCCGGCCTGCGCGCCGCCGGCGGCGACGACGCGCTGGCGATCGCGTCGCTCATGGGGGGCTGAGCCCCGCCTCGAGTTCGAGCAGGTAGTGCTTGCGGTCCAGTCCGCCCGTGTAGCCGCCGAAGGCGCCGCCGAGTCGCAACACGCGATGGCAGGGGATGATGATCGCGAGCGGGTTTGCGCCGAGCGCATTGCCCGCGGCGCGCTGGGCGTGCGCGCTGCCGGCGGCGCTCGCCACGCCGCTGTAGGTGGAGGTCTCCCCGTAGGGGATCGCGACGGTCGCCCGCAGGACGGCCCGCTGGAACGCCGTCATCGACTCCCAGTCAAGCGCCGCCTCAAAGCGCCGCCGGGCGCCCGAGAAGTATTCGTCAAGCTCGCGCCGCCAAGGGTCGAGGGCGGCCGGCGACTCGACGATCCGCGGCGAGCGCTTGGCGGCGATGGTCTGCAGCGCGGCCTCCAGAGCATCGTCGAGGTAATGCATCTGCGCCAGGCCGCGGGCGCTCGCGACGAGCAGCAGCTCCCCGAGCGGACTCGCGACCGTCGTGTACGCGAGGTCGGCGCTGTGCTCGGCGGCGGCGCGATCGGCGAAGCGTCGGGCGGCGGCGCGCGCCTGCGGCGCCGGCGCGCGCAGGACGCGGGTGATCGGGTCGTTCATAGGAGCCCCCTCAGTGTTTCGAGGCCGTCGTGCAGGGATCGTCGTGACGCCTCCTCCGAGCAGCCGATTGCGGCGGCGATCTCGCGATGGGAGAGATCGCCGATGTAGCGCAGCGCGACCGCCGCGCGCTGGCGCGGCGCGAGCGCCGCCACGGCGCTCCAGACCGCGTCGTCGGGGGCCGCCGGATCCTCGCCGGCGGATTCGACCCCCTCGCTGCTTCGCTCCCGCGCGCTGCGACGGATGTGGTCGATCGCCTTGTTGTGGGCGATCGTCAACAGCCAGGCCCGCGGAGCCGAGTCCGCCCGCAGCCGCGGGTAGGCCCGCAGCGCGGCGAGGAAGGTCTCCTGGAAGCAGTCCTCGGCGGCCTGCGTCCCCACCATCGCCCGCAGCGTGCGCCAGACATCCTCGCTGTGGCGCTCGAGCAGGACCTGGAAGGGGGGGAGACCGCTTTTCACAGATGCTTGAACGCGCACCGGGCTCGGTTCGTGATGCCATCGTCTAGGGTCGCTGAGGTGGCTCGCGTTCTGATCATCGCCGGTGGGGCGCGCGGGCGCACGCTGGCCGCCTCGCTGATCGCGCAGGGGCACGCCGTTCGCATCACCACCCGCGACCAGGACGGTCGCGCGGCGATCGAGTCGGTCGGCGCCGAGTGCTGGATCGGCACGCCCGATCGCGTCGCGACGCTCCGCTACGCGCTCGAGAGCGTCACGATCGCCTGCTGGCTGCTCGGAAACGCGTGCGGCGATCGCGACGCGGTGGACGCCCTGCACTCCTCGCGCCTTGAGTTCTTCGTCCGCCAGACGATCGACACGACCGTGCGCGGCCTCCTCTACGAGGCCGCGGGCGCGGTCGCGGCGCCGACCCTCGCCGCGGGCCGCGAGCTGATCGCGGGGCTCGCCGCCTACAACGCGATCCCCCTGCGCGTCCTGGACGCCGACCCGGCCGATCCGGCGGCCTGGGTGGCACAGGCGCGCGCCGCCGTGACGCAGCTGATGGAGCCGCGCGGCGGCGAGCGTTAGGCGCTGCCGCCTTTCTTTTTTATGCCGGCCTTTCGGCCGGATCGTCGGCGAGGCGTGCGAGCAGGTCGGTGAGGATCCGGCCGGTCGCTCCCCAGATCGTGTCCTCGCCGACGGTGTAGGTGTCGGTCGTGACGCTGCGCCCGTCGCGGCGCGTGAAGCTCGCCAGCCGGTGCGTCGATGCCAGCGCCGCGAGCGGGGCCTCGGTCACCGACTCGACCTCGCCTGCTGCGAGCGTCCAGGGATCCGTGCGCTGCGCGATCAGGCCGACGATCGGGTAGATCGCGATGTCGGTCACGACGGTCGGCGTCGGCGAGAGGGCGCCGAGCACCTCGACGGACGCCGGATCGAGGCCGATCTCCTCATGGGTCTCGCGCAGCGCGGTCGCGACGAGGTCGGCGTCGCCCGCTTCGCGGCGCCCGCCGGGGAAAGAGATCTGGCCGGCGTGCAACCGCAGGTCCGAGCGGCGCTTGGTGAAGACCGCGTGCAGCTCACCGTCGCGCTCGAACAGCGGCACCAGCACCGCTGCGGCCACCGAGCCGGCGACGCCGATGCCCTGCGCCTCGATCGGGTCTAGCAGGACGGCGCGCAGGCGCTCCGCCTGCGCGAGGCTCATCGCGCCAGGTTGACGCGCTCGACTCGCTCGGAGAACATGACCTCGCCGTCGAGCGTGCGATGGATCGGGCACTTAGCCGCGATCACGCGCAGTTGCTCGACCTGCTCGTCACTGAGCGAGGACGCCAGGTGCAGCACGAGCTCGAACTTGGTCGGGCAGCCGCGCTCGGCGGGGGTGTACTGGACGTCGATCTCGACGGGGCCGACATCCCAGCCCTTGCGCTGGGCGTACATCTCGATCGTGATCGCCGTACACGACGCGAGGCTCGCCGCGAGCAGCTCCTCGGGGTTGGGTCCCTCGTCGTCGCCGCCCACGCTGCGCGCCTCGTCCGTAACAAGCTGGTGATCGCGAATCGAGATCGTGTGCGAGAAGTTTGAGGAGCGCCGAGCTGTGGCCCGTAGCGAGCTGACCTGCATCGGGATGTGCCTTTCGATCGTGGGTCTTGCTTGATGGTACTAGCGCCAGACCAAATCTAAGCCAGGGGATTCATCACCAGGCCGGTCAGCACCTTGGGGAAGAAATACGTCGACTTCGGCGGCATGTTGACACCGCTCGCGGCGACCTCCGCAACCGCCTCGACGGGGGTCGGCCGCAGCACGAACGCGGCGTCGTACTCGCCGGAGCGCACGAGCCCCACCGCCTGTGCGCTGTCGCGCGCGTAGCCGAAGCCGTTCAGGTGCGAGATGTCATCGTCGCTCAGCCCTAGCGCGCCGCGCAGCAGCAGCGCCTCCAGCACCCCGGTGTCCAGGCGCCGGTACGCGGGCGGCATGTCCGCCAGCGCCGCGTCGGCGATCGCCTGATCGCGAAGCCGCAGGTGCAGCGCGCGCTCGGCATCGAGGTAGCCGAGCTCGAGCGGGCCGGCGCCCGCCGCCGGGGCGATCTCCTGAAGACTGACCGTCGTCGCGACGAAGTCGCGCTCGATCGCCTCCGCGAGCGCCGCGCGCCGCGCGTCGTCCAGGCCGCGCACGAGCCGGTGCGTGGGAAAGACCGTCAGACCCGGGTCCTCGAGCGCGACGAGGCACATCAGGACGTAGCGATGGTCCCCCTCGCCGCCGATCTCCTCGGCATACACGCGAGCCGTCTCATAGCGGTGGTGGCCGTCGGCGATCAGCAGCTCGGCGCCCGCGAGCGTCGAGCGCACCTGCTCGATCGCATCGGGATCTCCGCACCGCCAGAGCCGGTGGCGCGTGCCGTCGCCATCGGTGACCTCACCCCACGGCGAGCCCGCGGTGACGGCGGCAAACGTCTGCCACGCCGACGCGGCCGGGTCTGAGTACAGCGAGAAGATCGGCGAGAGGTTCGCCCGCGTCGCACGCGTCAGTCGCAGGCGGTCCTCTTTGGGCCCGGGGTGCGTGCGCTCGTGCGGGCGGATCCGCCCCGCCCCGTACTCCTCGACGCGAACCCTCGCGAAGAACCCCCGCCGCGTCCGCGGCGCTCCGTCGGGGCCGATGTAGCGCTGTTCGAGCGGCCACAGCGCCGGCTCCTCGTCGCGCACGAGCACTCCGCTGCGCTGCCACTCGCGGTAAAGCGCCGCCGCGTGCTGGTAGGGCTCATCGCCGGCCGGCAGGTCGATCTCGACCACATTGTGCGCCGAACGCGCCACGAGCTCCGCCCGCTGGGCGGCGTCGATCACGTCGTATGGAGGAGCCACGACATCGGCCAGCGGCCCGGCATTCGCCAGGTCGTAATGCACCGCCCGCAGTGGTTGCACCTCAGCCATCGCCGGCGCGGAGGCTAGTGGTTCGCCGCCGGCGGTGTCGCCGGCGCCCGCCACTCCTCCGTCGCCGGCCCCAGGCGCACCGTGCCGCCGCCCCCGGCCCCCTACTCTTCGTTGCCACGGGGCGTGGCGCAGCCTGGTAGCGCACTCGCTTTGGGAGCGAGAGGCCGTCGGTTCAAATCCGACCGCCCCGATGAAGTGAACCCCGTCGATCTAGCGGTATTACTTGCTAGTCTTACCGCGTGCGCGTCACTCAGAAGGGCCAGGTTACGATCCCCCTTGAGGTACGCCGTGCGCTGGGTATCCGCGCCGGCAGCGACGTGCAGTTCAGGCTCGAGGCCGATGGCGCTCGACTCGTCGTTGACCAGGCGCATGCGGCGAGCGAGATCGAACACATGCGCGGAGCCGGTAGCGGCGAGCTGAGCACCGACGAGATCCTCGCGCTGACGCGCGCGTGAGCCACGCCAGCGGCACGGTCGTCGACAGCAGCGTGCTACTCGACGTCTTCACGATGGACACGGCGTGGGGCGACTGGTCGCAGCTGCAACTCACGCGAGCAGCGCAGCGCGGGGCGCTGATCCTCAACGCCGTCGTGGTTGCCGAGATCGCACCGCGCTTTGAACGCATCGAGACGCTTCGAGCGGCACTCCCGTCGATGGCCGTGATCGAGGAGATCCCGCTCGCAGCGGCATTTCTCGCCGGCCACGCCCACGCCAATTACCGACGGGCTGGTGGCCCACGCGAAGCTGTTCTCCCCGACTTCCTGATCGGGGGCGCACGCCGCCATCACCGGACGGCCACTCCTGACGCGAGATCCGCGACGGGTCGCGACCTACCTGCCCGGAGCGACTCTCATCGCTCCTGACGGTCCCGGCTGAACACGCTGCCGACCGCGAACGCTCCATCGCTGCACGCCTTGCGCGCGAATTTCGCTACTGAGGTGGCGCTCGCTTGGCCGGCGGCCGCGGACATCCGCCCATGTCTGCACGGCGCTCGTCACTCGTCCGGACTGCGCAGGCTCTGACTTGGGCGCGGGCGCTCGGGTTTGGGCCATAGCGAGAGCGGACGACGCCGACGACGACGCCCGGGGCGCGCGCCTCCTTTCACACGCGATGGGGGCAGCGTGGCCTTGGCGGGTGGTGCTTACTTTGGTGTGGTGTAGTGCTCTTGCCAGAGGAGGCTGGTGTGGCCGTTGCTGATGGACACCAGTTGTTGGAGGAAGGCGGCGGCATAGCCTGGTTTGAGCTCGTATCCGATCGTGCCGTTGTCGTCGGCGTAGAGCGTGCCGTTGGGACTGAA
>Ga0182015_10000309_pt1 | contig 69807 bp, 52 predicted proteins | sample 712P3MmetaG_FD_120478 | JGI IMG/M metagenome (GOLD analysis project Ga0182015, IMG submission 120478) | Permafrost microbial communities from Stordalen Mire, Sweden - 712P3M metaG | ecosystem: Environmental > Terrestrial > Soil > Wetlands > Permafrost | place: Sweden: Stordalen | collected...
TTCGGAATGGCGATGGCCGCGATAATCAAAATAATCGCGACTACGATCAACAACTCGATTAACGAGAAACCCTTCTGTTTCTTATTCATTTTCTCTCCTGGAGCTTTTGCTCCGAATCTCTCTTGTACTCCCTGGCGGGGTACGAGCGGAATAAATGCAAACCGATGGCCAAGACGGGGCGCAGGGGTCACTTTTGAAACACATTTGAATTATAAGACGTGTTTTCAATCAGATAGATGCCTCCACCGACGTCTTGTTTTGCGACGATCGGGAAGAAGTCAAACCGGAGGTTCACACCTTGCCCAATATTGTCATGCTGGATTGACTGTATGCGGCGCTCCAAAGTCAGCCTATATTCCATATTTTTTGGCGTAGTGGCGGAACGACCGATACGACATTTTCAGATTCTCGGCCGCGCGGGTTCGGACGCCGCCGGAACGTTCCATCGCGGCTAAAAGGAAAGAACGCTCGAGCTTCTGGATGTGCATTTCCAGATCGATCCCCTCTTCGGGCAGGATTGAGGAGTTTCCGTTGCCATTCCCGCCGTTGTGAGCGACCGATTCCTGGTAATGGTCGCGGATGTGCATCGGTAGTCCCTCGGCTGAAATGCGGTTGGAACCCTCCAGGGCCACGGCGCGTTCAATGGTATTTTCGAGTTCGCGCACATTTCCCGGCCAATCGTAAACTTCCAGCCTGCGCATCGCTTCCGGGTCTATGCCTTCGATTTTCTTTCCCATAGATTTTGAGTAACGGTCCAGAAAGGATCGGGCCAGAAGTGGAATGTCTTCCGGGCGCTCCCGCAGGGGAGGGAGATGGATGGGTATCACGCTCAAACGGTAATAGAGGTCCTCGCGGAATCTACCTTCCGCGATTTCCTTGGCAAAGTCTTTATTGGTTGCGCCAATGACGCGAACGTCCACATCGCTTTCTTCGGTGCTGCCCAGCGGGCGTACCTTTCCTTCCTGCAGGACGCGATAGAGCTTGACCTGCATGGTCAGGCTCATGTTCCCGATTTCATCCATGAAGAGCGTTCCGCCATCGGCAGCTTGAAACAGCCCACGGCGATTCTCATTCGCGCCTGTAAATGAGCCGCGCATGTATCCGAAAAGTTCGGATTCCAACAGGGACTCCGGGAAGGCGCCACAGTTAATGGTGATGAATGGAGCCTTGGAGCGCGCGCTGTTTTCGTGAATTGCCCGGGCCACGAGTTCCTTGCCGGTACCGCTCTCACCGGTGATCAGCACGCGGCTCGATTGCGGCGCGATGGTTTCAATCAATTCAAAAAGAGTGCGCATCTTGGAGCTGGCGCCAATGATGTGGTCAAAACCGGTGAATCGGCGAAGCTGGCGGCGCAATTCCCCGGCTTCTTTTTTCAGAGCCTGATTTTCAGCGATTCGCTTAACTGCCGGGCGCAGTTCGTCCAACAAACGATCGCCCTTTATAACGTAGCGGTCGGCGCCGAAATTAACGGCGTCAATCGCGGTATCGACCGTAGGCACTCCTGTAATCAATATGAATATCGAATGGGGAGAAACTTCTTTCGAATACTGGAGCAGTTCCACGCCGTCCATATCGGGCATGCAAATATCGGAAATTACGATGTCGAAAACCTGGGCTGCCAGGCGCTTCTTGGCAGCGTGGCCATTGCAGGCCACTTCGACCTTGTGACCTTCCTTGCGGAAACTGATTTCAAGAAGCTCGCAAATCGAAGGTTCATCATCGACAACCAGCAGGTGAGCCATGGCCGCTATCCCTTGCCTACGGCGTCAAAATCCACGTCGAATAGATTTATTGACGAGGTGGCGCGGCCGGCGGAGCGAGTGGCACGGGGGATTTCAACGATGAATTCCGCGCCCGCGCCCATCTCCGTTTCCACGCGAACCTGACCGCGGTGCGCCTGCAGAATTTGATACACGATGGCCAGTCCCAGCCCGGTTCCTCCGACAAAGCCGGATTGAAACGGTTCGAAAATGCGGGTCATTTGACCGGAAGCGATACCCGCGCCGGTGTCCTTGATCCGAATGCGAACCCAAGTTTCGTCCGACTCGAGACTAACGGTGAGCTCCCCTCCTGAAGGCATGGCCCTTAGGGCGTTGTTGCAGAGGTTCCAGAAAACCTGCTTCAGGGCATCGCGATCGGCGCGGGCCCGAAGGCTACGCAGTTTGAAATCGCGCACGATACGAAGATTGCCCAGCGCGGTGGCATCGCGCTCGAGGAGGAGCAAAGTGTCTTCAATCAACGGCACGACGTCGACGTCAACAAACGTATAGGTTTTCTGACGCGAATAATTGAGAAAATCGGTGATGATCTGATTCAAGCGCTGGGATTCGCGACTGACGATGTGCACGAGTTTCTTATCGTCGTCATCCAAGGGCGCGAGCCTGGCCAATTCTTTCAAGGCTCCGGTCATGGCGGTGAGGGGCTGGCGAATTTCGTGCGCAATCGCGGCGGACAAGCGGCCCAATGCCGCCATACGTTCCTTGGTGAGGACTTCCCGTTCGAGCCTCTTCAATTCCGTCAGGTCCTGGAAGTTGTAGACGTAACCGGTGTTCTGGTTTTGCGCCGTGCGCAACGGAGAGATAGACAGACCAAGAAAACGAACGGCTCCGGCTGGCGTTTTGATCTCAATTTCCTTACGCGTGGCCAGCGGATTTCCGAATTCGTCGCTTTCCACCGGCCAAAATCCGGGGCAAATATCTTGAATCTTCTCGCCACGCAACAGTCCCAGACCGCTGCCTGTGATATCCGCACCGGAGCGATTCATTACCAGAATGCGGCCTTCCAAATCGGTGGTGAGCAGTCCGCCACGCATGGATTCAATGACGTCCTGGTTGAAGGTCTGAAGGTCCTTCAGTTCTTCGCTCTTTTCCGCGAGTTCCAAACCCTTCTTGCGCAGAGTCTGTGCCAGTAAACTCCCGAGGTAGGCCACCGCGAGAAACGCGAACAGGTTACTGGCCAGACCGGAATTCAGGGCGCGTAAGGTGGGCGATGAATTCGAACTGCGTGGCAGCACGCCGTAATAGGTAAGCTCGAGAACGGCGCCCAAAAGAATGAAGCTCAGACCCGCCACGGTAAAAATACCGCGCCGCGAAAACAAGGCGCTGGCCATCAAGATAGCCAGGAGATATAAGGAGATAAAATAGCTGTCCTGGGCTCCCGTGGTGTACACCACTCCCGTAATCATCACCAGGTCGCAAACCACCTGCAATGGTGCGTGCCAACGCGCCTGCGGAATCCAGCGTTGCAACAAGACGTAAAAAATCGCGAGCGTGTACCACAGAACCACAATCGGAACGAAGGTGTGCACGGATACAGGGATCGGCGTGAGGTGGCGCGCGGCGATTACGATTCCGAGAAGCACCGGTATGGCGAGAAATCGCACTCGTCCCAGCCAACGCATCCATTCGTTCACACTGGGTGTGGATTTCATTTCTGACTCATCACTTTGCAGGGAGCCTTATCCGCCTCCTGCGTTGCAGCTGGTTCCGACGCGACGAAGAGCGCGATCACGGGCGCGTCGATAGTCGAACACGCCCGCGACGAGCGATGCCGCACGATTCTTACTTCCCGGCCAGTTTGCCGATCAACGAGAACAGAGGCAGGTACATCGAAATGACGATGCCGCCAACGACGACGCCCAGAACCACGATCATCAGAGGTTCCATCGCCGTCAAAAGGTCTTTCACCGCCGCGTCCACTTCGTCCTCATAGAAGTCCGCAATCTTCTGAAGCATGGCGTCCATCGCGCCGGTTTGTTCGCCGACGCCGATCATCTGGGTCACCATGCCCGGGAAAACTTCGGTTTCCTTGAGCGGATCGACGAGCGAGCGTCCTGCTTCCACAGCCTTGCGGGTTTCGACGATGGCTTTTTCGATGACAGCGTTGCCCGAAGTACGCGCGGTGATATCCAATCCTTCGAGGATGGGCACGCCGCTGGAAATCAAGGTGCCCAGGGTACGGGTGAAGCGAGCGACCGCGATTTTGCGCATCAACGGCCCGATCATCGGGATCTTCAAAACAAGAGAGTCAAGAGCGAAGCGGCCCTGCGGAGTGCCATACCAGGTTTTGAGCGCAAACCCGGCTCCGACAAAGGAGGCCGCGATGAGCAGACCGTAAATGCTGCCGACGAAGTTGCTAAGACCAATCACGATGCGGGTTGGCAGCGGCAGGTCCACGCCCAAGCCGTTAAACAGCTGGGTGAAAATTGGAACTACCTTCCAGAGCAGCAGGATGATAACGCCGCCGGCGATACCCAGAACGGCGACCGGGTAGATCATCGCAGACTTGACCGCGCGCTTTAATTTGACGTTCTTTTCAATGTAACTGGAGAGGCGCTGCAGAATGGTGTCCAAAATACCGCCGGTCTCACCGGCATCCACCATGTTGTAGTACAGCGGATCGAAAACTTTGTCGTATTGCTTCATCGAAGTGGCCAGGCTGGCGCCACCCTCGACAGAGGCGCGCACGCCGGTCAAAACCTTCTGAAAGGTTTTGTTCTCCTGCTGGCCTGCCAGGATTTCGAGGCACTGGACCAGGGGCAAACCGGCGTCGATCATCACCGAGAACTGGCGCGTGAAAACGGCCAACTCCTTGGAGTCGACCTTGCCGCCACCGAAGGAGGGGAAGTTGAATTCCTTGCCCTTCTCCGAGAGTTTGCTGACGTTAATTTGCTCACGGCGCAGTGTGGCAGCTACTTCGGCCTTGGTCTCCGCTGTGCGCTCGCCGCTGACAGCCGAGCCCGTGCGATTCACTCCCTTATATGTAAAGACCGGCATGATCTGTTCCTCCTGTTGCTTTCTCGCTTAGCGGCGAACTGGCGCCTTGCTTGTTGATGACGGCGAAGTCACGCCTCGGTTAATCAAATCCTGTAACTCGTCGGGGTGAGACGAACGAGCAATTGCGACGTCCACGGTGATCAGCTTCTGGAAATAGGCGTTGGCAAGACTCTGGTTAAAAGTCTGCATACCCGATGCGCCAGTACCGGTCTGCATGGCCGAATAAATCTGGTGAATCTTGTCCTCGCGAATGAGGTTGCGGATGGCAGCGGTGGGAATCAAGATTTCCATGACCATGGCGCGGCCGCGGCCATCGATTTTAGGGAGCAACGATTGGCAAAGAATTCCTTCCAGTACCATGGAAAGCTGCGCGCGTACCTGAGGCTGCTGGTGCGCGGGAAAAACGTCCACGATACGGTTGATGGTGGAGACGGCTGAGTTGGTGTGCAAAGTAGCGAACGTCAAGTGGCCGGTTTCGGCGATGCGCAGAGCGGATTCAATGGTCTCAAGATCGCGCATTTCACCGATCAGCACCACGTCTGGATCTTCACGCAGCGCGGCGCGCAGTGAATTCGAGAAGGAATGCGTGTCCGAGTGCACTTCGCGCTGGTTCACCAAGCATTTTTTGTGATTGTGCAGAAACTCGATCGGGTCTTCGATCGTAATCATGTGCTCTTCGTGCTCGTTGTTGATCTTGTCGAGCATGGCCGCGAGAGTGGTGGACTTTCCCGAGCCGGTTGGTCCCGTGACCAGCACCAGCCCGCGTGGCTTATCGCACAAACCGCGAACCACTGCGGGCAGTCCTAGAGCGTCGAAAGATTTAATCTCCCACGGAATGGTACGGAAGACAGCCGCCACCGCACCGCGTTGATGGAAGATGTTGCCGCGGAAGCGTGCCAGACTCTTCAAGCCGAACGAGAAGTCGAGCTCGAGATTTTCCTCGAGACGATGTTTCTGCACGTCCGTTAGCACGCTGTACGCCAGCGCCTTAGTGTCTGCAGCGGTCAGTGGAGGCATGTCCAAAGGACGCAGCTTACCATGCACGCGAATGCGCGGCGCGCTGTTGGTGGAGAGGTGCAAGTCGCTGCCGCTCATTTCAATCATTTTCTTCAATAGCTCGCTTAAGGTGATGCCTGCCATATTTCCTCCGCTTAAAGAACTGTCTCTCGAACGACTTCTTCCAGGGTGGTTTGCCCCGAGGCGACTTTAATGAGGCCGCTGCGGCGCAACGTAATCATTCCTGTTTCCAGGGCCTTTCTTTTCAGCTCCAGGGCCGAAGCTCCGACCAGGATGAGTTCGCGCAAATCGTCATTGATCTCCATCACTTCATAAAGACCCACGCGGCCTTTGTAACCTGTGTTGTTGCAGGTGGCGCAGCCGCGTCCATGCTGGACTACGGTCTTTTCGCTCTCTTCCTTGGTATAACCCGCGTCGATCAGGGCTTGCGGCAGGATTTGCAGTGGTTCTTTGCAACCGCTGCAGATGCGGCGGACCAAGCGCTGCGCGCAGATCAGGTTGACCGATGTGGCGACTAGAAAAGGTTCAATACCCATGTTCATCAATCGGCTGATAGTGGAGGGAGCATCATTGGTGTGCAGCGTAGAAAGCACCAGGTGGCCCGTCAACGCGGCTTTCACGGCGATTTCTGCCGTTTCGAAGTCTCGAATTTCGCCGACGAGAATGATGTTTGGGTCCTGGCGCAAGAAAGCGCGCAGAGCAGAAGCGAAATTCAAACCGATCTGCTCTTTCATCTGTACCTGGTTGATTCCAGGAAGCTGAAATTCGACCGGATCCTCGGCCGTCATAATGTTTGTTTCCGAGGTGTTGAGGCGAGCGACGGAAGAGTAGAGCGTGTTCGTCTTTCCCGAGCCCGTCGGCCCGGTGACCAGCACCATGCCGTAGGGCCGCAAAATCTGGCGCTCGAATTTCGTCAGCGACTCTTGCTCGAATCCGAGCTTGGTCATGTCCAGGCGCAGGTTTTCCTTGTCCAACAAGCGCATGACGACTTTTTCGCCGAACAAGGTGGGCACCGTGGAAACACGAAAGTCGAGCTCTTTCTTTTTTCCGTCCTTGAGGTACTTGATCATGATGCGGCCGTCTTGCGGCAGCCGCTTCTCGCTGATGTCCAGTTTCGCCATGATCTTGATGCGACTGGTGATCGCATCCTTCAATTTCATGGGAGGCGCCATCACGTTCTGCAAAATACCGTCCACGCGAAAGCGCACGCGGTATTCTTTTTCGTAGGGCTCGACGTGAATGTCGCTTGCTCCCCGCTTCACTGCATCGGTCAAGACCAGGTTGACGAGCTTGATGATGGGAGCTTCCTCGGCGGCCTTCTCCAAGGTCGCTAAATCCATCTCGGCTTCTTCCGCCGAGAGTTCCAATGAGGCTTCATCCCCGGCAAGGTCCTTCATGACCTTGTCGAGTTCTTCCACGCTCTCTGCGTCACCGTAGAATTTGTGTATGGCCTCGCTGATCGCCGTTTCGGACGCCACGACCGGCTCGACATTGAAGCCGGTCATGAACTTGATGTCGTCCATGGCGAAGACGTTGGTGGGATCCGTCATGGCGATGGTTAAGGTGGAACCGACGCGGGATAACGGAACGATCTGGTAGCGAATGGCGGTTTCTTGCGGGACCAGCTTAATTACCGCCGGATCGACTTCATAGAATTTTAGATTGATGGACGGGACGCCGTACTGACGGGAAAGGACGGCGGTAATATCATCGTCGCTGACAAGCCCCAGCTTTACCAGGCAAGTTCCGAGCCTGCCGCCGCTCTTTTTCTGATGGTCGAGCGCCTGCTTAAGCTGATCCGCAGTGATCAGGCTGTCTTTAACCAGAATTTCGCCAAGGCGAGAAGACATGAGTGTGCGAGAGTGGTCCTAACTGCCACCCGATTTACGAAGCGTAGCATGCCCCCCTGACGCAAATGGTCACCGGGTGCGCCGACCGTAGTGAATCTGCTAACATCCGATACGTCGCGAACAAACCTGTACCCGCGAACAGGCAAATTTTGCTCCTGTACTTACGTACAGGTTTTGATTTCTATAAGTTAGGGGACATTTTAAAAAGGCGTGTTAGCGTTTTTCGGCACATGGCGACGATTCAGTTGGGGAGGTCGTAGGCTTGAATTTGGACTGGTCGGCGCGCAATTCGGGTGATCGTTCCAGGCTCGCGGCGAGCTTTCAGAGGCGTGATTTCTGCGAGTTGTGTCGGCGGCTCGACGGTATTCCTCGAGTGAAAGCTGGCGTCGGAGCGATTAGTGCTCCGCCGCTCCGAAGATCAATTCGTGTTCTGCTCGCAAGAAGCAGTTCGACGCGCAACGTGAAACCATGGCGAGCCTCGCCTCGGCCCGACGAAAAGCTTGGTGATGCCCTTAGGCCCAAAGGCCAAGCGGTGCCGAACTACCTACGCAGCCAGGGGTGGCAGCGCAACGGCCGATCCAGGAGAAATTTTCTGCGCAGCGCGAGACCCTAGCATCACGCCTGCACACTCTGTTAGGATGGCTCGTTCGTTGGGCGGTTAGCTCAGCGGTTAGAGCGTCCCGCTTACACCGGGAAGGTCCGCGGTTCAAATCCGTGACCGCCCACCAAGGTCTTACCCTTCGCGGGGGACGTAGTTCAGTTGGTTAGAACGCTGCCCTGTCACGGCAGAGGTCGCGGGTTCGAGTCCCGTCGTCCCCGCCATATTCCAGTGAATTGTACCGTCGAGCGGCAGCTGTGCGCCGAAGCAGGACGCGAGAGACGAGGCGTCTATTGTCTGCTTGAGATGTGGCGCTAGGCTCTGCTCGCTACTCTCGCATGAATTGCGCGACTCGACTTATCCCAAGAAATTCGCCTTCTTGATGTGGGTGTTTCTAGAGGGCTCCTCCGCCTAAGCAGGTCGCCAAAAAAGCACGAACCCCGCACGACGTACATACCCTCGAAGCACATTCGCGACGGCAAGTTTCCGATCACGGACCGACACGAGCCTGGGAACTACGCGTAAGAGGCCCCCGAAACAACTTTAGTACTAAAACTAGCTTCCCAGCGCGATTGAATCTCTTGAGCCATAGGCGCTGACCGAATAACGAGCGAATCTTAAGGTGCGGCGGATTACTTATCCGGTCGCTTAGTGTTTCAAGAAATTTTGCAATGCGACTGGACGCCGACGTCGCTTGCACTGAGGCCGTATGAAACCCATATTGGTGGATTGCCCAGAGAAAGCAGAGCTACAGCCGGAGCCGATCCCGCAGGAATGGATTTTGGCTGGCACGCCACAAGCGCGCGGAAATAAGCTGGTTACGAGTCACGACTGGACGTCCTCGGTTGTCGTTTGGGAATGCACGCCCGGATCTTTCAAATGGCATTACACGAAGGATGAGACCGTTCTTTTCCTGTCCGGCGAAGCTTTCATGATCAACGAAGAAGGTGAAGAACGCCGATTTGGCGCCGGCGATCTGATTTTCATCCCAGCCGGGACCAAGTGCAACTGGCGAGTTACGGAGCAAATTAGAAAGGTCGCTGTACTGCGGGAAACGATGTGGCGCCCGCTGGGATTCAGTCTGAAGATATCCAAGAAATTTCTGCGAATAACAGGCATCGCGCTGAGAGGCGTAGGACGAGAACTCAAGCGCTTCGACACGCGAATAACGGGGCGCGAAGTCAAGTATCTGCCGGACAATTTTTAAGATCACACAAGTCCATCGATTCCATGGTACGGCGCAACTCATAGGCTAAGCAGGTGTTCGATTACAGCAGCGTCATTAGTCGTGAGTAGTGGGAGTCAAAGGGAGAATCCGATGAATGAAGATTCATTCGAAAAAGCTCGCAAGGCATTTTTTGTATCCCAGGAGAAATCACCTAAGCCGAACGGCAGTGGAACTGAGTTAAAACCGCGTAACGAGTCCCCGCGCGAAAACCCGCCGGCGCGTCATAAGAGCACACACGAGGCGACCTAGCTATTTCCTTCGGAAGCCGCAGGTTTTTCCTGTGGCTCAATTCCAATCGTCCAAGTGCTAATGTGACGGTCGATATATTCCGCCGCTGAAAGCCAATGCCGGGCGTGACCTTCTGGGTGAAGTCTTGCCCATGGTTTTTTGCCTGTTGCTGCGCCCCTTGTAAGCAATTCGCGCATCGCTTTGCAGCGGCTGAGCATTATAGTCGGCAGCCTTTTCGTTCCGGCTCGTTAAGACCATACGCGTCGACAAATAATTTCAGTCGCAACGAATCCCGATCCGGGTCGCCACCTGACGTCAGCGGAACGAAACTCTGCTCCGCATACGCCAGGTCCCCACAAAAGCGATCCCGAACCACTTCCATCCCGATCGATAAAGACGAACCGGTCGCCGTCGCGCACCAGATTCCACGGTGCTAAATCGTTGTGACATATGATCGACTCGGAATCGGCTTGAGGACTACATTCCATTGCGCCCATGTACGAGGCTGGAAACCCTGAGCCGCATCATGAAACTTTCGAATGAGCCAAGCCACTCGAATCAAATCGCCCGTCGACAGCAATTGCGGCGCATTTATCGTCGATCCAGGAATGTACTCCGGGACGTGTCGCCCTAACGGATCGCGCCTAAACACCACATATATTGATTGGCGGACACGTCGCATGGGAGGGGTTGAACTACAGAAAAACCGTGCGAAACTGAATCATGCTGATTTCTCAGGAATATGTAATGCGCAGAAAGCAGTGAATTAGTCGAAATGCAACTCTTTGAGTTTAAATCACGGACTAAATAAAAAGCGAACCAAAACCAGACACGGAGACCGAACCGCGTGGAAGAGACGAAGCGTTGGGACTTTTTTATTTGTCATGCTAACGAAGACAAGGAAGAGATTGCCCGGCCGCTTGCCGACGCCCTTAACGCCAAAGGACTAATCGTGTGGTATGCCGATTATTCGGTAAAAGCTGGTGACAATCTGGTCAAATCCATAGATTACGGACTGGCCCGGTCAAAATTTGGAATCATAATCATCAGTGCACAGTTTTTGAAGAAGCAGTGGCCTCAAGTAGCGTTGAATGACGTTGCGACCCGTGAGGCCGGAGGCAAGAAGGCGATCTTGCCGGTGTGGCACAAAGTAGGCTTTCAGGAAGTATTCGGTTACTCGCCGGTGCTAGCGGACAGGGTGGCAATCAGCACGGACAAAGGTTTCGAGTACGTAGTTCAGAGAATAATGGATGCGGCAAAGTAGTTTCGCAAAATTGGGACAACGCGAAGATCGCAATCTGCATTGAGCGATCGAACCAAAATGAATTCTCAGGGTTTTGATTGATAGCAGTGTTTATTTGCCGGAACTATACTCTCGACGCTGTCGCGGCTCTGACGCGGACTGCGCCCCTTCGGATGGAGGCTTCCATGAAAAGACTTTCATTACTGATTCTGATCGCACTTCTCACTTCTTGTTTCTGGGCTCGACTGACATTTGCACAAGGCTCCGACGCAGCTCTTAGACAACCCAACATTCTGGTGGATGTCGACAAGGTCCAATGCCCTACCGCCGCCTATACATCGATTCAAGCTGCAGTGAACGCCGCGAATCCTGGAGATTTTATTCGCGTATGTCCCGGCAATTATCCCGAGCAGGTGACAATCGACAAATCTTTGATCATTAGAGCGGACAACGGCGTTTTGGTTAAACCCAGCGCTCTGACCTCAAACGCTACCGGCCCATCAGGCGATTCAATCGCGGCGATCATCCTGGTGCAAAATGCCGACAATGTCGATCTCGAGGGATTTATCGTGGATGGTTCCGCGAACGGCCTGGCGGCATGCTCACCCAGGCTGATCGGAATTCTGTATGAGGATGCGTCCGGCATCTTGCGCCACAACGCGGTTCGCCACACGCGGCTCGCGACTGGCCTGGAGGGATGCCAGAGCGGGAATGCGATCGAGGTCGAAAGCAATTCCGATCGGCAATCTCGGGTCGAAGTCGGCGACAACAGCATCGACAGCTATCAGAAAAATGGAATTACGGTGAACGAACCGGGGAGCGTTGTTGCGGTGGATGAGAACAACGTTACGGGCATCGGTTCGACGACCGCCATCGCGCAAAATGGAATTCAAATCGGATTCGGAGCAAGCGGGCGAATCGTCAATAACGTTGTGGCGAACAACGTTTACTCGACGTGCGATTCCACAGCGAGCTGCCCGGCGAACGCCTCCGGAATTCTGGTGTATCAATCCGACGGAATAACGATCAATCACAACAGCGTGAGCGACAGCCAGGTTGGCATTCTTATCGCGGCCAACAACGCCAACGTCGTCACCAATACGGTGTTTCACTCAGCTCTTCTTGACGGGATCGCTTTGGTTGGAAATGGCAACTCCGCGAGTTTTAATGAAGTTAGCAACAGCGGCGAAGCTGCTTTTTATGTTCAAGGCAACAACAACACAATTTTTGAAAATGAAATTACTGGAGCGGACGTCGGACTGCTGAAGATATCGGGTTCGACTGGGACGAACCATTACCGCAATCGTTATTTTGCAACGTTCGTCCGCGTGAAGGATCCAGCACCGCCACGCACTTTTACACCGATGCCTTCGCGCTGAGGCCGGAACGAAATTATTGAACCTTGTTTGCGATGGTATGGAATGTTCCCTCTGCCATACCGTTACAGCTTCCGTACGCCGAAATCGGGGAATTTGCGCCTGCTAGGCATTGACATCAGCGGATTTTCGGGTTGCAAATACTTGCAGCTGAGGTTGGCTGCCTGTCTAAGAAAACTGTCACCCGAAGGTTACAGTGCGGAAGGCGCGTGGGAATTAAACGGTTTCGATTGTCCAAAGCACGCACTCAGCTGAGACTAATATCCACAAATGCCGGATTAACAGTGCCGACTTTGGCAGCCGGCTTGCCCGCACAAACCCGGTAGTTTACGCGCACTTGCGGGCATCTCCATGCAAGTGCGCCGCCTTGAAGCGGGCACCGGCGTGGCGTTGCCGAAATGCTGCTAATGGAAGTTGCCCAGACTGTTGATTCGCGAAATGGAAACGGAGCGTTTAGCGAGGCCGGACTACAGCCGGCGGAATAACATGGTTGCGGTAACGTTTTTTTCAAGTTTTTTGCGCATTGCTTAGTAAAAAGGAGTTCTGGCTAGAATAGCCCGTGCTACTCTTTCACGGTTAAATGCCAGATTATCTACAGGCGTCCAGACCCAGTCCTGATGGCCGTCACGTAATTCGTACCAGTTGGCGTCTGATTCAAAAGAAGTTTTCATATCGGTAGTGACCCGACCCTTCCCCGCGGTCGGTTGTTGAATCTGGATTTTCGCAATGATCCAGATAGTTGTCGCGGAAAACTACTCGGAGGCATCTGTGGACTCTCATTCTGGGTGTACGGTGATGGGCGCGGCTAATTCGATCGCGAAGAATCAAGTGAGGGCCGGCTCACAGCACCGACTCTGCTTGTCGAAGGTGGTGCGCGTTGCGTGCGCGGCATTACTCGTGGCGGCTATTGGAGCGTTCTCTGGCGCACCTTCACGAGCGCAGAGCGCCTCCGCCACGGTGACGGTGGGCGGCGACCCGTATGGAATTGCGGTCAATCCCGTCACCAACAAGATCTACGCCGTGAACGTGCTAGGGCCCACCCTCACCGTGGTAGACGGCGCGACCAACGCGACATCCAGCCTGAACGATGCCAACGGAAACGGCACGTACGCGGTGGCCGTAAATCCGCTTTCGAATATGGTCTACGCGACCAACCACGGCAGCGGCAACATCAGCGTTTTTACCGGCGCGCTGGGCGCGACTCCCGCGCAATACGTCACCACAATCCCGGACGGCAGCAACACGGGACCGTGGGCCATTGCGGTGAATCCCAAAACCAACATGATTTACGTCTGCAATAACACTACTGGCACCCTGGCGGTGATCAACGGGGCGAATAATACGGTAGTGGCAACAGTCACTGTAGGTGGCACACCCGAATCCGTTGCGGTAAATCCCGTTACCAATATGATCTATGTCGCGAACGATGCCAGCAACAACGTCTCGGTCATCAGCGGCGCTACGAACACCGTAACCGCCACCGTTTCGGTAGGCGCGGCGCCGGAATCCCTGGCAGTGAATCCGGTCACCAACAAAATTTATGTGGCGGCAATCACTGGCGGCAATATCACCGTAATCGATGGTTCTAACAGCACCGTGTCCGCTACGCTGCAAGACCAAAGCGGATCTGGGCCCGTTGCAGTAGCGGTGAACCCAGAAACCAATCAGATTTACGTCGCGAACCTGGACGGCAACACCACGGTGATAAATGGCGTCAACAATGCAGTAGTAGATGTGGCGACCTCTGGAGGCAGCGCAGTCGCCGTCGATACCGTAACGAACATTGCTTACGTTGCGAACGTGACGGCCGGAAAGGTTACTCTTATTTACGGTTCCTCGTTCAACGGTATCACTTACCCCACTTCCGTTATCACGGCCGGCTCGAACACGCAGCAGATTGCGGTGAACCCGGTCACGCATAAAGCCTATGCCGAGAATTACAACACCTCCGGCACCGTTACCGTTATCGATGGCGCAACGAACATCAACAATACAATTTCCACGAATGCTCAACCGGCGGTCATTGCGGTTAACCCTGTCACGAATCTGATTTACGTGGCCAACGGCACATCCAGCGCCAGCGTAACGGTAATCGATGGTTCCTCGTATTCAGTTGTGACCACCGTGCAGGTAGGCGCAAACCCAACGGCGATTGTCGTCGATCCAGTGAATAACCTGGTCTATACGGCGAACCATGATGCCGGCACGGTGTCGGTAATCGACGCCAATTATCAAGTCTCGACCATTGCTTTCTTCCAACCTATTACTCCGGACTCACTCACATTTAACCCAGTGATCAATGAGGTCTACGGCGCCAGCAACGCCGCCAGCATGGAGTTTCAGTTTTCGTCATTTGACTCAAGCGCGGAAGCCTCTCCCTACGGCTATGCATTCGGTGGTGTCAACCCTGTGGCTATGGCGACGAATCCCGCACTGGGCCTGTCCTACACGCTGTTGACCAGCGGTATGTACGCTCCTTACCTGACAGTCGAGAGTCCAGTTGGCAACGGCTATTACCTGGATCTTTGCTCCATTCCCGATGCGTTGGACGTAAACCCGAATACCAACACAGTTTGGGTTGCGTGTACCAGCGGCGATCTGGATGTTATCGAGGGCGCGACCAGCTTTTATGGCGGCACCACCACGACATTGCACCCTTCCAGCTCGGCGAGTTTGGCGGCAGTGGCTGTGAACCCCACTACAGACACGGCCTATTTTGCGGATTCCGGCGGCAACACTGTCGACGTGGTTAGCGGAGGATCGTCTCCTTCGGTAACCGCGCAGATTCCCGTAAATAATAATCCTGTTGCTGTGGCCGTCAACGTGGCCAGCAACAAAGTCTATGTGGTAAGCCAGAGCGATTCGAACTCCATCACCATCATTGACGGCGCGACGAACACAATCCTGGGCACAGTGCCGCTCACAGCGCCAGGCAGCTTCACCGAGGAAATTGCCACCGATCCAATTACCGGCAATATTTTCGCGGCGGACAACGGCGGATTCGACGTCACCTACATCGCGGAAAACCAAGTGCAGGCCAATGGGCTTACCACCAGCATTACTCCTTTCGCGAACAACACGACCTACACCGGCGCGCCGACCTTCACGTTTACGCCTTCCAACGGCCTGACCACGGTGCCCGTCGCGGGAGTCTATTACCAGCTCGATTCTCAACAAGGAAACTGGGCGGCCGCGAATCCGCCACTTCCTGGAAGCCCATCGGGGAATTTCACGGCAAACCTCAGCGGTGTGGTTCCCGGCTTCCACATCATCTACGCGTACGCTACCGATGGCGAAGACGCTACATCGACGGTCACTTGGCCGCAAAGCAGCCCGCTGGTGGGAACGATCGCCTCGTATCCGTTCCTCGCGGCTCCGCCGATCGCGGGCCTGAATTATTACGCCCTCGCTGCCGGAAACGTCGCAGTTGGCACCTCCAGCAGCAATCAAAATGCTCTGTTCATGAACAGCGGCGGCGCGGCGCTGAATTATTCGTATCAATTTACAGGGCCGAACGCGTCCGACTTCGTCGTCGATGCGAATTCGAGTTGCCCCAATCCCGGCACACTGCAAGCGGATTCGTCTTGCAACGTTAACTTCACTTTCAATCCATCCATAGTTGGATCGGAATCCGCAACACTCACATTCACTGACAATTCTTTGGCGATCAACAACAGCACGCAAAGCGTAGGGGCCACCGGCACCGGTATCGCTTCATCCGTCTTCAGCAACCTAATGCCTTCGCAGTCGATTCTGGCTGGCACTGCGTCAATCACTTTGGGCGGCACCATCTCGGCCAGTAGCAGCTACCCACCGAGCGGCGAAACGGTGACAATCACCATTGATTCGCTTACGCAGAACGCCACGATCGGAAACAACGGAGCCTTCTCCACGACATTTAATACGTCAACGATTCGAGCCTCCGGCACTCCGTACACCATCACTTACAGCTATCCCGGCGATTCAAATTTCGCCGCGGGCAGCGACAGCAGCACGACGCTTACAGTCAACTCAGCTAACACGTTTGTCACCGGAACAGTCACGCTGCTGGGCACTGGCACGGGCACCGTATCCGATGGCGCCAATTTGGTCTGCCAGGAATCGAACGGCATCACCACGGGCAACTGTTCGGGCTCTTATCAAACTGGTTCGCATGTGACTTTGACGGCTACTCCAACGCCGCCCAGCACTTTCGGCGGCTGGACCGGAGCATGCGCCAGCTCCGGAACTTCAACCACTTGCACGGTCACCGCGAATTCCGCGTTCACGGCCACGGCCAATTTCGTGCCGCCCGCGGCGATGGTGAACCTGACATTCCCGGCAGGCGTGAATTCCACGCAGATGGCCACTTTCGATTGCCCGTCGAATTCCAATCCGACGCCTGCGAATCCGTGTACAGACCCCAATGCACACGCGCTGCAATTCACTATCCCCAACGTGAATACCGGCTTTACCGTTACGTTGCAGGCAACGGAGGTGCCTCCTTCGCAGGAAGATGGCATCTGCGAAACCGGGAACACGGTGCTGAATGATTTTGATTGCCGCTTCGTCACTTTCTTCAATGGTGGCTCCGTCTCTACTGGCACGCTCGTGCCGTTGTGCTACCCGTACGCCAACGGAAACTGCGTGCATTATCTTGTCTACGATATGACTGGGGGACCTGGTACCGAGCCGAATCCCAACCACTACAGCGGAGGCGTCTACTGGGGGATTACCTGGAACAACGACACCTTTACGCCGCCAGCGAATAATTATTCCGGCAGCTTGCCTCGCCTATACGACGACCCGGATTCCCCACCGACGCCAGGCGCCGCTTTCGGCACTAATTGCAACAACCCGATGTACATCGGCACCACGCCGCAAACCTATTCTTGCCAGTTTGAGTTCGACATCACTACGTTCTACGATCCCACGAAGCCGGTAGATTCCGGCATCGGTGGAAACACCAAGCAATTCAACGATGTTGTGGTGGCTTTCCCGCCAACTTCGGAGATTCCGCCAACGCAGGCTCCGGTGATCACGAGTCCCACGAGCACCACATTCACAGCCGGAACGCCCGGCAGCTTCGTCATCACCTCCACGGGCTATCCGACGCCGAAGCTCGCCGTGACAGGACTACCGGCGGGGGTGACTCTAAACACAGTCACCGGCGTGCTGGGCGGCGCTGCCACGACACCCGGCACTTACAACGTCACAGTTACGGCCGCTAATAGCGTCGCCACCACGAATCAATCCTTCACCCTGAAGGTGGTGAGCGCGTCATCTGAGTTCTCGAGTCTCACGCCATCCCAGTCGATCTCGTACGGAACCTCGTCGATTAATCTGGCGGGCGTAATTTCGGCAGCGGGAAACTACCCGCCGAGCGGCGAGACGGTAACAATCACAATCAACTCGGTAGCGAAGAACGCCACGATAGGATCGAACGGCGCTTTCTCCACAACTTTCAGCACCGCAACGATTCCCGCGTCGGCGACGCCTTACACGATCACGTACGGCTACGCCGGCGATTCAAACTTCAGCAGCGCCACGGACAGCAGTACAACGCTGACGGTAAATGCCGCAAGCCAGATCATCACGTTCCCCGCGCCTCCGTCTAGCGCTGCATATAACACCACGTTCGCGGTTTCGGCCTCGTCAAGTTCGACATTGCCAGTAAAGATCACACCGTCAGGTGCCTGCTCGATTTCAAACGGCATGGTAACGATGACCAGCGGCACCGGCACTTGCACGCTGACGGCATCGCAGGCCGGAAATATGGATTACAAACCCGCTACCAATGTTGTCCGGATGGTCACGGCGACGTTGGCAAGCCAGACTATTACCTTCAGCGGTGCTCCCACGTCGGCCGCTTACGGTACTCAGTTCCCGGTGATGGCCTCGGCGACTTCCAACTTGCCGGTGACGATCACGCCGTCAAGCGCCTGCAGCGTCACGGGCACCACTGTGACAATTACTGCCAGCTCCGGCACCTGCATGCTCACCGCATCGCAAAGCGGCAACATGAACTACAGCGCCGCCGCGTCGAAAACTCAGTCGACCACGGCAACCAAGGCCAACAGCACCGCCACAATCACGTCAAACACGCCGAATCCGTCGACGGTGAATCAGGCAGTGACCGTCGCATTCAAGGTCAGCGGCACAGGCACCCCCACGGGAACCGTGAAAGTCACGGCCAGCACGGGTGCCACTTGTTCCGGGACGCTGACTGCGGGCGCGGGTAGCTGCTCCATCACCTTTACAGCGCCTGGATCGCCGACTCTGAGCGCCTCTTACTCAGGCGATGGCAACTTCAATAGCAGCATGTCTACAAATGTCTCGCAGACGGTCAACGGCAGCACCGGCTCGACTCTAAAGATCTCGCCGAGCGCGCTCAATTTCGGCACGGCTTACGTCGGGTTCCCAGTTCTCCGCACCGCCACGCTTACCAATACCGGCACGTCGATGATCACGTTCACTAGTTTCACCGTCGCGCCGATCTCTGGCGACGATTCCACCGGGTTCTACAATGTCGAACTCTGCCCTAAGACTTTGAACGCCGGGAAGAGCTGCGTCGTGATCATTGGCTTTCTCGCTGACTCCAACGTTTCCAAGACACACGCCGCTAATTTTGTCATTACCGACAATGCCACGGGCAGTCCGCAAACGATCCCGATGACAGTCTCGTCCGTCATCAACCCGATCGCGTCTTTGAGCCCCAACAGCGTGAACTTCGGTAATCAAAGGACGAACACACCCAGCACCGCAAAATCAGTGACGCTCACCAACACTGGATCGACGCCGCTGATTCTTTCGAGCCTAGGCGTAAGCGGAAATTTCGCGTTGGCCGCCGGCACAAGCTGCACTAAGACCACGACCCTTCAACCAGGCGGGAATTGCGCGCTAAAAATCACGTTCACTCCGACGAGTAGAGGTTCGAAGAGTGGTGCGGTCACCATTGAAGATAACGCGCTGCAAAACACATCGACAGTCAGCCTTTACGGCAACGGGGACTAACGCAGAACTTCGAACATCGGGGGAACACGTTAAAGATTCGAATTCGGTCGGATTTTCGCGCCATCTAACTGATCTGACGTCGAATCGTAAACTTGAGGAATATCCTCACCGTTCAGTTTATGCGCCGCCCGGTGAATAGCGCTCCTGCCTTGAATGATATTAAAGAACCTAGGAATCTAAGGCCGTCAAGATGACGATCATTTCGCGGGCACGAAATTCTATCGTCATCTTGTGGCATCCGTTTCGAATGAAGACTAGCCGTGACGACCGAGGACCGACGCAAGCCTAAGCTTGTCAGGCCAGTCACGCCTGTGCCTACGGACGCCGTGCCGAGACTACGAACTTTTACTCATGTTCCCGCTCATCCCCCTTCTCTTCGCTGCGAACTGCGCCGTGTATGGGCTGCGTACCGAAATGTGTGGCCGCCGGGCCAGTGAACACCAACGTCATATTCGAATACGTGACGTTCGATCCCCCGGTGATGCAGACTTGCAGCATTGACGACCCATTTTTTTCAAAGGGTGCCGGGTTTCCATTAGCTGCAATGAAGTTAGCAGTACCGCTGACCATGAAACGAGCGGTGTTGGCGGGGTTATCGGCAGGACAGCTGCTCGTGTCAAAAGAGACCGTAGTGTCCGTCATTGTGATGTGGTGGGTGTGGGCGCCCCGGATGTCCGGTTGGGTGGGATCCGACTTGGAATACAGAACCCAATAATCGGAGAGTTCCATAGTCATAAACGTTGAAAAATCAGCTTTTCCGGAATCGCCCTTCAAGCGCAACGACCAATGGCCATGCATTTCATACAAACTGCTCGGCTTGGTGGTGGTCGCTGGAACCAACGGCGTATAGTCATTGATAATGCCGCCTAAGCGCTCGGGTCTGGGTCCCTGGGCCATGGTGCTGGTTGCTGAAAAAAGCACCAGGACCGCGATGATGCGTAACGTCCGGCTGCAAATTTTGCCGCTCATAAAAGCCTCCAAATCTGGGATTCGCGCCTTTCTCGTTTCGAAGGCTCCATCGACCTCGTAGGGCCGTCAGGCCCTCCGGGGTGTTTGCTGCCGAAGGATTTCATTTCGGTCGAGTCGATGCGCGTGAGCACACAATGGGACACCTCGCTCGGCGTGGTCAAACGGCAATGCGCGGGATTTGCCGCCCTTACATTATTCGCCGTCGAATGCCGTGCTTTGCCGTCGGTGGGCGAGGGGCTATAATTCGCTCTTCCCGCACTCAAGAACCAAGGCTAATCAGGAGGCAAGATGGACGAACCGTTCCCTAGCGCGCGTCCAGCCGAAAGACCGCCCGAAGACCGCCTGGATTCTTGGAAGGAAATCGCGGCGTACCTCAACCGCGACGTGACGACGGTCCAGCGCTGGGAAAAGCGCGAGGGGATGCCCATTCACCGGCACCTGCATGACAGGATGGGCTCTGTCTACGCGTTTCGGACTGACTTGGATTCATGGGCACGCAGCCGGAATTTCCAGCCAGTGCCGGAAAACGGATACGGTGACCCTTCGCTTCACGCCCCGGCACTGCCGCAAACCCCCGCCATATCAACCCCTCGCACAAAGTGGAAATTCATCTTGCCGCTCGCAGCAGGGGTAGTCACTCTGGCGATTGCCGCGATTCTCTGGTTGCAGAAGACGGAATATTTCTGGAAAAGCCCCATTGCCGGTGCGCAATTTCAAAGGCTGACGGACTTCGATGGAATTGCGCAGGCTGCTGCGATCTCACGTGATGGTCATTTCGTAGCCTTTTTGTCTGACCGGGACGGTCAGATGGACGTATGGGTCACGCAAGTCGGCTCGGGGCAGTTCCACAACTTAACCCGGGGAAACGTTCCAGAACTCGTAAATCCCTCCATCCGTACCCTGGGGTTTTCACCTGACGGCTCGCTCGTTACGTTTTGGATTCGCAAGCAAAACGATTCAAACGGGGACGACATCGGAATCTGGTCCGTGCCAACGCTGGGCGGACAGCCGAGTCCGTACCTCGAAGGCACAGCCGAATTCGACTGGTCGCGCGACGGTTCCCGACTGGCGTATCACACTCCTGGCCCAGGAGACCCTCTTTTCATTTCAGACGGCACCCGACGATCAGAGTCTGCGCCAATCTTCACGGCGCCTGCCGGGCTCCACTCTCATTTTCCGATGTGGGCGCCGGACTCGGACTTTATTTACGTAGTCAAGGGTTCCCTCCCAGACAAGTTGGACATTTGGCGTGTGCCTTCGGCTGGCGGAACTGCGGAACAGATTACATCGCATAACGGGCATGTGAGTTATCCGATCCTATTGGACCGGCGCACACTGATGTACCTGGCCAGTGATCCCGATGGGTCAGGCCAGCGGCTTTATAGCATGGACGTCGAACGACGGATTCCCCACCGGCTGACCTCTGGTCTTGACCGCTACACGTCACTGGCAGCTAGCGCGGACGGTCGCCGCCTGGTTTTGACCCTCGCAACTCCGAAGCAAACACTGTGGCGCTTTCGTATCGCCGATTCAACCGCACAAGTTTCGCCGCCTGCTCGAATTTCGCTGACCACCGGCACAGGATTCTCGCCACGATTGGGTCCAGACTATCTTCTGTATGTTTCGGCCACCGGCACCAGTGAGAGTATTTGGAAGCTCGCCAACGGGGCAGGTACGGAATTGTGGAGTGCTACGGGAGCGAGAATATTTGGCGGCCCGGCGATCTCGTCTGATGGTCGTTCTATCGCATTCTCGGTCCGGCAAAACGAGAAGACGTTTTTGTACGTGATGCAGAGCGACGGCTCGAACGCACGGGTTGTGGCCAAGTCCCTCGATCTTCAGGGCGCTCCAGCATGGGCGCCCGATGGTAAATCGATCACGTCTGCAGCGGTCGAACACGGCGTCCCACAACTTTTCCGCGTGCCGGCTGATGGCCGCTCTCCTGCACTTATCGTTCAAGAGTATTCGCTCGATCCCGCGTGGTCGCCAGACGGTCGCTTCATGGTGTACTCTGGCCCCGACATTGGTACCACGTTCGCGGTGAAAGCCGTTACATCCGCGGCTGCTGCCTATCACCAGCCAGCGATGACATTGACTCGAGGGGCTCGACACCTGGTCTTTTTAGCTGGAGGGCGGGCACTCGTTTTTCTGCGTGGAGAAATTCAACACAAGGATCTCTGGCTTATCGACCTGGACGCTGGCACCGAGCGTCAGCTGACCAATCTGAGTTCCGATTTCAACATACGCGACTTCGACATCTCGCCAGACGGCCGTGAAGTTGTCCTCGAGCGAGTGCAGGAGCAGTCGGACGTAGTGCTGCTGGATCTGCCGCGTCCATAATCCGACTTGCCCAGCAGACGTATCGAATTTAGCTCCCAACTTCTAAGAAGATCAACACGGCACCGGGATACACTGCGCATGGCCCATTAGGGCTGATCTTCAGCCACAAAGTTCAGCCCAACAGAGTCGGTAGCTGTCCGAGACGCGGCGTTGTGGGAAGTAATCGCGGTAACAGCTGCAGTTGGATTCTGGAAGCCACGGACCCGGGCTTCGAGCATCGACTAGGGGCCGGGTTACAAAATCCATCTACAAGTCCCAGGCAGCACCTTGGGCGATTGCTGCAGCATCATCGCCCTTTTTCCGGAGCTTGTTCGACCAGCGCCAGATGGCCCTTATGGGCCTTAACGAAACTCAATTCCTCTTTAAAACCGTCCGAAAAGTTAAAATGCCTGTTTCAAACTCTTCTTACCAGATCGTGTGAACTGCTTTGGACCGACGGATCGCCCGATCTGCAGTAAGCAGGGAGAGCCCCTCCACCAACGCCGTTGCTCCGATAATGCGATCGGCCGGATCTCTGGGATAACTGCGCGGAAGCCCCATGGCGCGCACACACGCGCGGCCACTGATCGGTAGAACGACAAACCTGGCCTCGACTTCCCGAAGAAAAGATTCCAGGCTGATATTGAGGTGGACGCGTCCTTTACTCGTAAGCACCGCAAGTTCGAAGAGAGTGATATCGGAGATTGCCAAGCCGTCTCCGGCCCTGCGCGCGTTGTCAATTGCGGCCTTTGCCTTTGTTGAAAGTTGACTGGAGTCAAGTGCCAACCACATAACAACGTGGGTATCGACAAGGATCACCTGAGTTCGCCCCAATCGTCAGGGGAAATCGCCGGCGAAACGATATCGCCTGTAATCGTGCCCTTGCCACCGAGAAAATTATAGATTTCATCCGTGGCCTCGTTGACCGGGACAAGTTTCGCCACCGGCTCGCCACGCTTCGTGATCACCACGCTCTCGCGCTTGGCCTGAACCTGATCCATGATCGCAAGACAATTTGCCTTAAACGAACCCGCCGCCATCTTTTTCATGCCAGATCTCCGTTACAACTATGGTCATGGTACCATGGTCATAACGCGCATGTCAACTGGGCAAGCTAAGTAGTGAAACATTCGAGACGTCACCTGCAATCCATGCAGTAATACAGAATCGTGTGTCGGCCCGGTTAAAATTCTAGCGCCTCCCTCTCTGGCCACGTTAAGTACTACATTTCTCCAGGATCCTCTATTGTGAATCAGAAATGCTAATAGTATTGGTCCTACCGATTCCCTGACGTCGCAGTGAGAGCTGTGTCTATGACGGCAGATGGCGTAAATTTGCCCTTGAGTGCCTAGGCTTCGAGGAACTTCGGCGCGCTGGCTACGGCTCGCCTTAGTCCAACCTAAAACGGGTGTGGCAAGCGAGCCGCTATGGCCGGGTGCGCTCGGAGTCGAGGGGAATAGCGGACTACGCGCCACGCGTAGTTGTTCGCCTCCCGAACGGACGGGCGAGGGCTTGCTTGTGATGACGGCTGCCGCTTTGACGTGCTGTGAGAATTCGCGTGGCGGCACTGCTTTGGATGATCGGCGTTAGTGGCTGTGGCTGCGTTCGTGATGATGGCTGTGCTTGGGCGCAGTATGAGAGTTAGAATGGCGGCTCTGTTTGTGACGGGGCCCGGACTGAACATTGCTGCTTGGGGCCTTGGACGCGGATGCGCCTGCGGGTTGGACGATTAGAAGACCGGCCATGGTGATGAATGTTATGGCAATTCCGCGGAGCAATTTGCGTGTCATAGGCCTTCACCTCGGTATGATGTTACCTGCCAGTATCGAAAAGTGGACACAACTGGCCTGTCTTACGGTTATATAGCACTTCGATTGCCATTTTACCAAATGGCTAACGGCTTGCTCCATTAACCTGTGTTCGGGTCGGAATTGTTGCCTTGGGTGCCAATATATGGAAGCGTCGTCGACCTCTCGGGAAAAACAGGCGTTTCATATTCCCGCCCCTGTGACCGTGACCGAAACGGGCGTCAATAAGAGTGTTCTTGAGCAACTCGCGCTTAAGATCCTTGCCTTGCATGGCGAAATGACTCTGTTCGATCTGTCCGATCGTATGGGACTGAGCCTTCCGGTTGTGGACAGCATCTTCCAATCCCTTCGGAGAGAACAACTGTGTGAAGTGAAAGGCATGGAGATGGGTACTTATCGGATCATCCCCGGTACCCAGGGTAAGGCCCGTGCCTTGGAGCTGCTGGCCGCGAACTCCTATGCTGGGCCGGCGCCGGTTTCGCTCGCCGATTACACTGCTCGAGTTCGAGAGCAGCGTGCGAATAAAGCTATCGTTCGCGCCGCGGGGCTGGTTCAAACGTTCGGACAGCTCGTGCTCAGTCCGGAATTGTTTCTGCGGCTGGGGGCGTCACTGGTATCCAGCACTTCCTTATTTTTGTATGGGCCGACCGGAACCGGCAAAACTACTATCGCCAACAGCATTGCGTCGGTTTACGAAGATAAGGTCTGGGTTCCACACGCAATTGAAGTGGACGATCAAATCATCACAGTTTACGACACCAGCGTGCATGAGGCGTTTGGAGGCGCGGTGCGCGAGGATGCCGACCATCGTTGGATGCCCTGTCGAACACCCAAAGTAGTGGCGGGCGGAGAGCTTTCGCCCGGTGAATTGGATCTGCAACTGAACGCAACGAGCCATTGCTATACCGCGCCGCTGCAAATGAAGGCGAATAATGGCGTATTGGTGGTGGATGATTTTGGACGCCAACAATTTGCGCCCGCTGTACTCTTCAACCGATGGATGACGCCTCTTGAGCGGGGATATGATTTCCTGATTCTGGCGGGCGGAAAAAAATTTGAAGTGCCGTTCGATCTGTTCGTCGTTTTTGCCACGAATCTCGATCCCGGGGATCTGGCGGACGAGGCATTTCTGCGCAGGATTCCGAACAAGATCAAGATGGACTACGCGACACCGGAACAGTTCAGCGAGATCTTTCGATTGGAGTGCGGAGCGCGCGGACTGACGTTCGATCCCGCGATGGCGCAGCACCTCATACAATTTCTGCAGAAGGAAATGAAGAAATCGCTATCGCACTGCTATGTTCGCGACATTCTGAACCAGATTGTCTGGAATGCCGCGTACCTAGGCTCCGATCCGGAAATCACCGAACCGGCACTGGAAGCAGCGTGCCACAGTTACTTCATTACGACCCCGAGTGCTACTGCGTAACGCCTCGGGGAACTTCCAGATAACCCGTAATAACGTCCTTGCTCACTTTGGTTGCGATCACTTGCAGCGCCGGAGAATCGCGATTTAGGGCCACCTGGACGACCTCGTAGAGCGTGCGATCCTTTAGTTCCACGCAAGAACGCTGCACGTAAACGCATACAGTGTAGCGCTGATTGCGCGGGTTTGTGGATTTGAGCGCTACTGTTACCGGGCCCAATTGTTGTGGAGATGAACCGCGATGAAGTTCAAAAGGAAGCGCGGAGCGTTCCGTTTGCGAGAGCAGCTGATTCAATTCATCCTGCCCCTTCAAAATTTCGCCGTGCTGCGAACCGACCTGACCTGCAACATCCGCCAACCGATCTGTCGTGGCCTGCCAAGCTTCGCGATTTGCGGTTACATCGGTTTGCGCCGCGCCCAAATCTTTCTGCATCGCTGAAAGCTTCTGTGCCGTTGCCGGGTCTGTGGCGGCGCCGGAACGAGGAAGAGTTGGAGAGACGCGGTAGATAACCGTAGTCGGCGCCGTGGCAGCCGGTCCTGGTGCTGTCTGAACAGGCTCGGGCTTCTTGGAGTTTGCGAGCGCTTGAGCAGATGCCAGGCGATGATTCTCCTGCTCCAGTTTATCGAGTCGATCGCTCATCTCGCTGATGCGCTGCTGCATTTGCACAATGGAGCGAGAATCGCCGGGCGTGACGCTCCCGCCGCCTTGGTTCATCATCCGGTAGCCCAAAAAGCCCAGGCCCCCGACCGCGACGACTGCAAGCACGACTAACAGCATGCCCATAATGCTCGGGCCAGTGCCCTTCGGTTGCTGCGCGGCCGGTGCAAATAATTCACGATCGTATTCGATGCCTGTGCTTTTGTGGTCCATTTTTAGCTCACCATTTGGAGTTGATTAATGTGTTGTGATGTTCACCGGAAAATGCGAACCGAGCTTCAGAGTAACTTCCTGCGTTTCATTTGCCATCAGTCCCAATGTACGCTGTGCCACATCGTCGCGCTGACCACGCATTTCCACGGTATATTTGCCCGGAGCCACCATCAACAGTAGTGGCGTGTGGCCCACGACCGCGCCATTAATAAAAATTTGCGCGCCCGGCGGAGTAGATCGCAGCAAAAGTTTTCCCGGGTCCCTGCCCGCATGATCTTCCAGTTCCTTGCGATTTACTTCCTCTGCCGGAGGACCGCTATGCGCGATCAGGTGCGGAGAAGATCCTGTGCCCGACGGTGCTACCGGAGTCGCTAAAGTAACCGGCGCTGATTTCTTATCTTCCGTCGCCGTTATGCCTGCAGCTGCAGTGGAGGCGGACGCGGCTGGCGTAGACGCGGCAGCCGGTGCCGCAGTGGGAGGCACTGCTTGCGCCGCCGCTTGGGCTTCTGCCGGCTGCGCAGCCATGGCAAACAGAACTGCCGCCGCGCTGGCCCAGATGAGTCGCAAAAGCATTCTTTTGAGGGAATTGATGTCAGTCATTACTGGGTCCCGTTGGGTAAATTTTCCTGGACTCGCCCGGTATGTAACGCGAGACACGGATTTACCTTGAGTTCTACAGCAGGAGTGATACCAAAGCAGTGGCATGGTTTCGCTTAGCTCTGAGCGCAGCTCAAGCCCTAGGTTCTACTTGCAAAGGAAAGCCTTGTACGTCAAACAGACTCTATTGACGGGAACCAAAACATCGCAACGGGCAATCTTACTGTCTCCAAATGGTGACTCGTCGTGACATTTTTTCCCCATTAGCGCAGGAGTTTGCAGTTAACATGAACTCCTGCGGCAATGGTATTGCATGTGCTTCGTTGGAAGGTAGGGTGAGGTGCGGCCTTGCCCCTTGGGATGTAACGGGAAACCTCAATTGACCTGGAAAGGTGTCGTGCCAGCCGAACCTCCTGCAAGTCAGCATCGTAACGACTCCGATCTTACACTGCTGCGCGCGCAGCTACCCGCGCGCCCGCGAGTTCCTTTGCAGGCTTTCTCTGAAAACACATCGACGTGCACCGTGCCAAAATTTTCGGTTAAGCCTGCGCCAGGCTCTGATAGCTGGTGGGGTGCGCTGAGAGTACTTCTCACGCGGTCGAAATTAGTCCCCTGCAAAGATCGCGTATTTCTTTTCCGCACCCCGTCGATGATTCGCGCACGTAGACGGTCGTATTTTCTTTCGGTCGTGGTACACGCAGCATGCATCGCGGCTTTGTTTTACTTGCACAATGAATTTCGTATGGAAACCGTGCAGGCCCGCACAATTGTTCCCGAGCGAATTTATTATCCACTTCCCGTGCGCGACACTGCGAAAACCATGCCGCGTCTCGCTCCTGCCGGCCCCGGTGGACATCCTGGTGAAGGCCCTAAGCTGGAAGTACCGGCGTTGGGCAGCACTGCTGCGCTCAAGAATTTAACCGCAGTCTCGAAACCCGCGCGTCCTGATAATAAGCGGCAAACGATCTGGCAACGCAGTTCCCCACCGGATCTTCGCATCCAGACAGAAGTGAAATTGCCAATGATTCTGGCGGGAAATCCGGATATTCCGAAACCGAAGATCAATTTTGATCCTACGAACGCAAAGCCCATCCAGGCAAAAAAAGTTTACGGCTCGCAAACAGCACCTGTCGAAGCGCCTCCTCAAGCGCCGCTCGCGACCGCAGTGATGCCCACTGTCGCGCAGCCACAATTGACGATTCCTTCGGGCACCTACGCGACTCCTGTACGAGCCGACAATGGGCATGGCCAAGGGCAAGTATCGAACGGCGCGCCGGAGGTTGCGGCTGGCGGCGATAGCAAAGATCTCCTTGCGATTGGTATCGACCCGGCAGGCGCAGGATCGAAAGTAACGTTGCCTCCCGGCAATCGCTGGGGCGATTTTTCGGTATCGCCTAATGGTGGCCAACCAGGCTCGCCCGGCGGAAGTCCGAACGGAGTGGTCGGCGGGGGCGGCAGCGGTAAGGAAGGAACTGGCGGCGATGGAAGCGTCGGACTCGGCCACGGCAATTCAGGCGGCGGAGGAGGAAATTCGACAAACACGATGCCGGTGAGCGTCGAAGGGCGCGGCGGTGACGGGAACGGCGACGGAACCCTAACCGGTCCACCACTCACGCCAGAAGAAATGGTTGTTCCAGTGATTTCGACACCGAATATCCGGAAGAACGAGACCGTTGTAGCAAGCGGTCCGGTTGGAGGCGGTGGCCTCGCGGAATATAACGCCTTAACGTGCGGCAAGATTTATACGATCTTCGTAAAAATGCCTGGCGGAAGTTGGAATCTCGAATATTGTCCGCACGGCGCCACTGTGCAAAACACGGCGTCCTCAAGCGTGCGCTCGACCGTGATCCACATGGAACAGGCGCTACTCCCTCCTCAGCCGACGACCAAATTCGACTTCATGAGATTGCCCGTACCGGAGGGCAGGCGATTAAAGCTGATCGTGCTCAAAGCGATCATCGGCGACGACGGCTCAGTTAGCGGGGTCGAAGTCTACCGAGGTCTCGTGCCGGAGATGGACGAAGCCGCCCGGATCGCGCTCGGCAAGTGGAAATTCATGCCCGCCATTCGGGGTGGCAAGCCGGTTGCTGTGGACATACTCGTGGGTATTCAGTCCGGCGCGCCCCAAACTCCCTGAGTCGATCAAGAGTCTGCCTTCGAGCACCCTCTAGTGAAAGGCCCTGTCCGAAAGAGGGCAATTTTTTAGACCAAATGACTCAGTAGTTTCCCCAAGTATTTGCCCAAGCAGTTTCCAGTATTACCAGTACTCAAATGTGACCCGCGTAATGCTAAGTAAAAAGAGGCCTTAGAATACGACTGTTAACGAAGGGTGACGCATTAATTTGGAAGTGGGCGTGCCTTTTATCTCACCATAACGCAGTGTTGATAGGTGCCGGATAGTTACTCTTATCGCCTAAAGCTCGAATCGAACTCTTTTCGGGCATTCCCTTTTCCAGCCTAACGGCTTACCTGGACGAAGGGAAACTGCGCTAGAAAACGAATCTCAGGTATTCACTGTAGGAGGATTAATGGCTTTGGACCAGACGATAAGACTAAGTCTGATGGGTAGGGACTCAGGATTAGCCGAAGCGATGGGCCGTGCGCTGGGAGAAGGTTTCGGGGCTCACCATATTGGAGACTTTGAGGTAAATAAGTGGGGAGAGTGGAAAGATCGTTGCGACGTCGTCTTGCTTGATTTCCGAGCAGAGGGTGGCACCGCCGAGGGCGGGTTTGCCCTAATTGAAGAGATTCGTCGATCGCCGAATCGTCCTCCTGTAATTGTGTTGTGCCACGAAGAGGAGCGTTCTCTTACAGCGCAGCTGCTGGAGTGCGGAGCATACGACACCATCACCAGCCCTCCGAACATCGTCGAACTTCGCCTTATTTTGCAGCGCGCTCACAAAATGCGAGCGGCGGAACGCGAGCTGGAACGTCTTCGCGCCAGCGCTCGCAGCGCTGGAAAACTTCACGACTTGATTGGCACGTCGGCATCGATGCAGGAGCTTTTCGCGCTGGCCCAGAAGATTGCTCCTTGCGACGTCAACGTCCTAATTACCGGTGAAACCGGTACCGGTAAGGAACTCCTGGCCCGTGCTATTCACCAGATGAGCGGACGCGCTTCTCGTCCTCTTGTAGCCTTCTCCTGCGCGAATCTACCGGAAACCTTGGTTGAAGATGAACTGTTCGGCCATGAAAAGGGAGCCTTCACTGGCGCACTGATGAGCCGCCGAGGTCGCCTTGAAACAGCCGATCAGGGAACGCTTTTTCTGGATGAAATCGGGGACCTCGGTTTAGGCCTGCAGCCAAAATTCTTGCGCGTTTTGCAGGAACGTAAGTTCGAACGCTTGGGTACGAGTGCTGCTACCAATGTAAATATTCGTCTGATTTGCGCGACCAATAGAGATTTGGGAGCGATGGTCCAGGCTGGCACGTTCCGCGAAGATCTTTACTACCGATTGAACGTTGTGCAGATGCATTTGCCACCGTTGCGGGAACGCCGCGACGATATTCCGGTTCTGGCGCAACATTTCCTGCAGCTTTCCGGGCAGCAGTTCAACAAGAAAGTGAAACGCTTCTCGCAACTCGCCTTGCACGCGCTCGAAGAATATAGCTGGCCGGGCAATGTGCGAGAACTTGAGAACACCGTTCAGCGAGCAGTCGTGTTGTCGGAAGGCGGCACGGTTGACGTCTGGCACTTGCCTAAGGGAATTCGCAGCACCTCCGAAGAGCCAACCCTCAGCCGGTCCTATGAGGACGAAGTTCGACAGTTCAAACGCAGGCTTCTTCTTCGCACTCTGCAAGAATGCGGCTGGCGTAAGGCTGAGAGCGCGCGAACACTCGGAGTCGCTCGCGGCTATCTGCACAGGTTGATCAATCAGCTTGAGCTCAGGCAGCCGGACGAAGAATTCGTGCCAACCGCGAACCGCGAAAAGTTGCCGGTCAGACAGTTCAATTAAGCGAGAGCCGTGTCGATGCAGTTCTCAAAGGTGAATGTTGAACGATACCCGCACATTCGACGCAACCCCGGCTACGGCCTTTGTGCAGCAGACATGCCTGCCCAATCTACGCGAGTCACAAAATAAAGACGGTGGTTGGGGGTTCCGTGCGGGACAAGAAAGTCGCGCGGAACCGACAGCTTGGGCGCTGCTGGCTTTATCTGAATTTCCTGTCGCGGACCAGGTAGATTCGGCAATTTCAGGCGCCGTGAGTTTTTTTGAGCGGTCGCAGCTGGTGGACGGATCGTGGCCCGCGGTCGCAGGTGTGAAAAACGGATCGTGGGTTACTTCGCTTGCTTGTTGGGCGTTGTCGGTGAGCGCTAAAAACTCCGAAAGTCTGCTGCGAGGTCTGCACTGGCTTCGGGAAGATACACCCGGCGATTCCGGACTTTGGTGGCGCTTGATGCGACGGCTGGGTGCCGGTCGAAATGTCTCGGTGCAAAGTGATTCGCTTTACGGTTGGAGTTGGACGCCCGGCACAGCGAGCTGGGTTGAACCCACGTCTTACGCGGTGATTGTTTTACGGAGCCTTCCGGAAAAGACCTTGCTATCCAAAACCACAGCCCGATTAAAAGTCGCGGAAGAAATGTTGTTCGACCGCATGTGCCAGGGCGGTGGCTGGAATTGCGGCAACCCCATGGTTTACGGGGTCGCGGGAGAGCCGCAGGTTGGGCCGACGGTTTGGGCGCTCCTAGCATTGCGCAAGCATCTATCTCGGCCCGAGATTCAGAAAAGCTTGGATTGGCTTAAAGGGAATTCCGGGAACTTCGAGAGTCCCGCGTCTTGCGCTCTGAGCAATATCGCGCTGCGGACATTGGGAAGGCAGACTCGCGATTCTGCCGACTTCTTACCCGTGCTTCACGATCACAAAGATATCCCTTGGAGCGTTCCGGAACTGGCGTGGACGGTATTGTCGGCGAGCCCGAAGCAGAAGTGGATACATTCGTCGTCGGGGGGCAAGGCCTGATCATGCCGCGGACCGCGCCATCGCTGCAACCTCCGTTTTCGCGGCCAGATTCGCGAGTCGCAATTCGCCGTGTCGCGGATTATGAATCGGATCTCGCCGCTATGCTTTACGAGACGCTGCAAGAGTTTGCGCTGCCTGTGCGAGGCAAAACGGTGTTACTAAAGCCGAATATGGTTGGCAGCGATCCGCTCGGTATGATGAACACACACCCGGCGCTGATCGCTGCGAGCCGCGAGACATTCTTACGGCTGGGAGCTGACAAAGTTTTGATCGGCGATGGGCCTGCAATGGATCGCGATACGCAAGCTGTGATCGAATCAATCCACCTTCGTGAGTACGCTGGGCCACTTGCCAGCATATTCGTGGATTTGAATGTGGATGATGTGGTGCGAGTGGCTTTACGTACGCGCGCGTCTCGACTGAGAGAACTTTATTTGCCGAAGACTGTGAATGGCGTGGACTTTCTGGTGTCGCTACCCAAACTCAAGACACATCACTGGGCCGGGGTGACACTTTCGCTGAAAAATATGTTCGGCGTTGTGCCAGGCAGTTGCTACGGCTGGCCGAAAAATATTCTGCACTGGGCAGGCATTGACCGGGCGATTTTGGATATCAATGCCGCAGTGCGTCCGGACTTCGCGATCGTGGACGGAATTATAGGAATGGAAGGAAACGGTCCAATTCAGGGCGTTTTGAAGCCCTGCGGAACCGTAATCTGTGGGGATGACCCTGTTGCGGTCGATGCCACTTGCGCTCGTGTTATGGGCCTGCAACCGGAAAAAGTGAAGCATATCGCGCACGCAGCCACCCTGCTCGGACACATGCAGATAGAAAAAATTAACCAAATTGGCGAAAGCATCGAGCAATCGTGCACTCCCTTTGCGGTGCTAAAGGCATTCGAGCATTTGCGGCAAACGTCCGCGGCCTCGCCTTCGAATGTGAATTGAGAATGGCTGACTTGTGGCAAAACAGGCGGCTGGCGATCTTGATAGCGGCAACAAAGTAGAACAGGAACACGGATTGATACTGGCAGCTAGGACAGACGTCCGGAGAACTCATGGCGAGTAACTCGAAAACGGTGGAGATTGCAAACTGTTCCGAAGCCGCATCCGCCGAGGAATTGGCCTTCGCTCGGACCACAGGCGGTATTGCCGCTCTGTTCTCCAGGGTCTTCTCCTTTCCTGTGATGCTGGGAGTCCTGCTCCTGGCGGGTGTTTTCGTCACCGGACGCGAATTCACAATGGATCCGGACTGCTGGTGGCATACCAGAACTGGTGAAGTGATCCTCTCGACGCACGTTTGGCCTACAACCGATCCGTATTCGTTCACGGTGGCAGGGCAACCCTGGCTGTCTTACGAGTGGGGCGGCGACGTAGTGCTCGCGAGTGCTATGCGTCTAGCCGGCCTGCGCGGCCTCGATGCGCTCTCAATACTAATGGGCGCGGCTATCATGCTCGCGCTTTATTACCTGGCAAGCCTGTGCTCTGGAAACTCTAAAGCCGGGTTTGTTGCCTCAGCCATTCTCCTGGTGCTGGCGGTGCCCTCATTCAACGTTCGCCCGCAGATGCTCGGATACTTATTTTTAGTTCTCACGCTCATTGCGCTCGAGAGATTTCGCCAACAGAAACGGACCGCAGTTTGGTTTCTCCCATTTTTATTTCTGTTATGGATCAATACGCACGGCTCCTGGATTATCGGCTTGGGCGTCGTTGCAACGTATTGGATAAGCGGACTTTTCAAGTTCAATGCAGGTGGCCTCAAGACCGTGCCATGGACTATCTGCGAGCGAGTGCAAATCTCGTTAGTCTTCATGCTTTCTTTGTTGGCGTTGCCGATTACGCCGTACGGCACGCAGCTGAGCACATATCCGTTCGAAGTTGCATCCTCGCTGCCTATCAGCGTCAAGAGCATCCTTGAATGGCAGCCGATGCCGTTCGATCAACTGGGCGGAAAACTATTCTTGGGAATGCTGCTGCTGTTCTTTTTGGTGCAGATAGTTGCGCGATTCGAATGGCGGCTCGAACAGATGGGCCTGTTCATGTTTGCGGCCGCAATGGCTACGATTCACGTTCGCTTCGTGCTGCTCTTCGTACCGTTTTTCGCTCCTTTGCTGGCCACGGTTTTGGCCCGGTGCATTCCCGCCTACGATCGCCAGAAGGATCGCTGGGCGCTTAACGCAGCGATCATCGCGATCGTGCTCATAGGAATGATTCATTATTTCCCGCCGCAGTCCGACCTTCAGAAGAAAGTCGCCGAGAAATTTCCGGTGGCAGCCGTGGAATATTTGAATCAGCACCCCGTCCCTGGGCCGATGTTCAATTCCTACGGATTCGGCGGATATCTCGTATGGTCTCGCTGGCCCGAACACAAGGTGTTCATCGACGGGCGCAGCGAATTGTACGAGCGCGGTGGTGTATTGAACGATTACATGCAGGTGCTTAATATCAGGCCGGCAGCGCTTTCCATTCTGCGCGCATACGGAATCCAATCATGCTTGCTGGATCGCGAGGAATCTTTCGCAACGGTGCTGAACGCCTTGCCAGACTGGCAAAAAGTGTATTCCGATGATCGCAGCGTGTTGTTCGTTCGCCGCAATGCCGTGAATCCGGGCGCTGTCTCGCAATTGAAACCGTTAACGAAACCTGCAGAGCAGGAGTGAGTATGAATCGCCACTATTTCGATCGCCTCCACGGCCCCGCTCAACTGACGCTCGCTGGTTCTGAGCGTGACCGGCAATTGCTGTCGGTTGTAGTTCCCTGCATGAATGAACAGGACGGGATCCGTGAGACGAATGCCCGGCTGGTGGCGGTGCTGGAGCGCCTGCCTATGCCGTTCGAAATCATTTACGTGGACGACGGCAGCAGCGATTCCACGCCAGACATTCTGCGCGAATTGCAGCTGTATGATTCCCGTCTGCGGGTAGTGCGCTTTTCGCGGAATTTTGGCCATCAGATCGCGATTACGGCCGGCGTCGAACACGCGGCCGGCGATGCTGTGGTGGTAATCGACGGCGACTTGCAGGACCCGCCCGAAGTCATTCTGGAATTTGTCGACAAATGGCAGGAAGGTTACGACGTTGTTTACGGCGTCCGCACCGAGCGTGAAGGTGAATCAGCCTTCAAGCTCTGGACCGCAAAATATTTTTATCGCTTCATCAGCAAGCTTTCGGACACGGAAATTCCTCTCGATACCGGCGATTTTCGCCTGATGGACCGCAGAGTCGTAGACGCTTTACTGGAAATGCCGGAGCGTGACCGCTTCGTTCGCGGCATGGTCAGCTGGATCGGCTATGCCCAGACTGCAGTTCCCTACCGTCGTGCTCCGCGTGTCGCCGGCAGCACGAAGTTTTCACTTTTCAAAATGATGCGGTTCGCGACCGATGGAATTGTTTCCTTTTCGATCGTGCCGCTGCGCCTGGCTACCTGGGTCGGATTCATCGCATCCGGAATCGCAATACTGGGCATCGTGGTTGCCGTGCTGGAAAGATTATTCGGCGCAGTGGGATTGGTGAAAGGCTGGGCCAGCCTTGTGATCGCGGTGCTGTTCATCGGCGGCGTGCAGCTCATTTGCATGGGCATCATTGGCGAATATGTTGGCCGGATCTACGGCGAATCCAAGCGCCGGCCGCTGTACGTGGTTCGGGACCGCATGGGTTTCGGCGAGCAGATTCGAAGCAGCGCCGAACCGGCTGTGACCCGAAATATTGCGGCTTCCCAGTAGCACATGATTGAAAAGAAATCAGACTTTGGCCAAGGAGCCCCTGTGATCGCGAGCACTCTGCATCAGCGCGAAGCCGAATTTCATGACGCCTGGGCCAACGGAACTCCCACGGATGAAGTATTAGTACGTGAATGTTTTGAAGCGCCTACGGCCCTGGAAAATCAATTCATCCTGAAGCGTTTGGGTTCGCTCAAGGGCAAGAAGCTGTTGGATATAGGCGCAGGTCTTGGCGAATCGTCGGTATACTTTGCGCTTTGTGGGGCCCGCGTGACGACGGTGGACGTATCGCCGGGCATGGTCGCGAAAGCGATCGCGCTGGGCAAAAAGAATGCAGTCGAACTGGAAGGCGTGGTGTCGGGCGGAGAAGATTTGAACGTACCGGACGGTGCGTACGATGTGGTGTATATCGCTAACACCATTCACCACATCCAAGACCGCGCCAGATTGTTCGAACAAATCCGCCGCGCGCTCAAGCCAGGGGGTATTTTCTTTTCCTACGATCCGCTAGCCTATAACCCGCTGATTAACGTGTACCGCGGCATGGCGACGCAAGTTAGGACCGAAGACGAATCTCCCCTGACGACTGCCGATATCCGGCTGGCAAAAAAGTATTTCCGCAACGTCGGCCACCGCGAGTTCTGGATTTCCACCCTGGTGCTGTTCTTGAAGTATTTCCTGATCGACCGCGTGCACCCTAACCAGGACCGCTACTGGAAGAGAATCCTGGGGGAAAAAACGGAAAATTTATGGTGGTGGATTCCCTTCCGAGGGCTCGATGCGGTACTCACGCGCATACCCGGAGTTCGATGGATCGCGTGGAATGTCGTTATGTGGGGTCAAAAACCTGCGTAACGCTGCCGAATATCGGTGCTGTGCGAGCTCGTTCCGCAGCCAGTCCGCTGCGCAGTTCAGCTGGCGAGTTCCGCCGATAAATGCCCTGTTTCTAGGCGTTAACAGCCGGTTTCGGGCCGTCTCCAAACCAGTCTTGAAGGCCTTTGAGTTGTCTCCTAACGGAGACGTTTTTCTTCGCTTTTTTACAGTTTCTGATGCCCTGCTGGGCTTAAGTCGAACTAAATCAGGACGGTTAGAGCCGAGTCAGGGAAGCGGAAGAAGTGGTTCCCTAGATGCTTAACACAGAAGGATGGCGGCACCGTTCCCTGCCGCACACTCTCAATGGAGGAAAGAAGAAATGAAGAACCTTTTCGTGCGTTTGTGGAAAGAAGAAGAAGGTCAGGATCTTACCGAGTACGCGTTGCTAGTGGTTTTGCTTGCACTCGCGGCCGTCACCGGGATGAAGAGCTTGGCCAACGCAATCAGCAACACTTTCTCTGCTGCTGGTTCGAACCTCACAGTCAACACGTAATTCGATCAAGTATTTCGTTGGGCAACGTATGGACGGCTGGCCGCCGACACACCGTCGGCGGTTGCGGCGGTCAGAGTCCTTCTACGGCGAACTATAAATTCATTGTGCGAGGGAACGGCAGATGAAAACAATTCTGAAACAGTTGTGGGCCGATCAAGAAGGACAGGACCTTACCGAGTACGCGTTGCTAGTGGTTTTGCTTGCACTCGCGGCCGTGACCGGTATGCAAAGCTTGGCCAACGCGATCAGCAATACGTTTTCGTCAGCAGGGTCAAACCTGACTGTTAACACGTAATGCGGCCTGTCTTTACGTAGGGGAAAAGCATGGACTGATGGCCGCCGGCATTATTTGGAACGTGGCGGCGGCCGCAGTCTATCGCTCCCGGTTCTTGAGATTTGAAGGAGGGTAATCGCAAATGAGAGCAATTCTGAAGAGACTGTGGGCCGATGAAGAGGGGCAGGATCTGACCGAATATGCCTTACTCGTTGTGCTGCTCGGTCTCGCGGCAATTGCGGGTATGCAAAGCCTGGCTAGAGCCATCAACAACTCGTTTTCAGCAGCAGGTTCCAATCTAACTATTACCACGTAACCGCAAAAAAATCGTGGCGGGCAGGTTCGGAGTATGATTTTCATTATGAGTGCAACGCAAGCCATTTGGGCGATTACGCTAGCCTTCACGATCTACGCGGGCTGGATCGATTGGAGAGTTCGTCGCATCCCCAACTGGCTGACTATGCCAGGACTGCTTCTCGGTATTGGCCTGCACACATCGATCGCCGGATGGCACGGTGCCTTAATGTCGATCGAGGGAGTGGGCTTGGCGCTGGTCATTTTACTTCCACTGGTGCTGATGCGGGCTCTGGGCGCTGGTGATTGGAAATTAATGGGAGCTGTAGGCGCATTTCTGGGACCTTGGATGTTTTTACTGGTGTTGCTGGCAAGCATCTTCGTGTCCGGATTCATGGCCATGGCGCTGATGATTCAGAACAAACGCGTGAAGCAAACTTTGCTTAACATAATCGTTCTCATCAAGGGCTTCTTCGCGTTCGGTCTGCGGCCCAATCCTGAGATTTCACTCGATAATCCCACACTGCTGAAGCTACCGTTCGGCGTGGCCACGGCGATAGGGACCGCGATCATGTTTGTGGTGTTTCAGTGGGGACTGTACTAAGGCAAATGAGAGGTTTTAAATGAACCGGAATCGACTTGTAATCGGGCTCACTGTCGCGTTGTTGTTGGCTTTCCTGCTCAGCGCATGGGTCTATAAGTACATCCAACGAGTATCTTCACAATCTGTCGCGGCGGTGCCAACTCACCACATTGTGGTGGCGGCCGAGCAACTCGAATTGGGCACAATGCTGGATGCTTCGAAGCTCCGCACGATTTCGTGGCCCTCGAGTGATCCGATCTCCGGCGCGTGCCAGGAAGTTGCAGCGTGCGTCAATCGAGCGCTGATAACTTCCGTCCAGGAAAACGAGCCGATTCTCGAAAACAAACTCGCGCCGGTCGATACGGGCGCGGGTCTATCGGTAACAATTCCGCAGGGCATGCGAGCTGTCTCCGTCGCGGTGAATGACGTTGTCGCAGTCGCTGGATTCGTCGTACCCGGGACCATGGTGGACGTTCTGGTTACCGGCACCGCGCCTGGTTCGATTAATGGATCGAATGCCGTCACCGAAACCATCCTCGAAAACATTCGCGTCCTTGCCGCAGGTCAAAAGATGGTGCAGGACCGCGAAGGCAAACCGGAAACCGTTCCGGTTATCACTTTGCTGGTGACTCCCGAGCAAGCCGCGAAGCTGACTATGGCCAGCACCGAAGGCAAAATTCAGCTTGCGCTGCGAAATACCATCGACTCGAAGACTACGGCTCCGGCTCCGATTTTCCAGACAGCCTTATTCGGAGGCGGCGCTCCAGTCCCGTCTGCGGAACCAGTTTCCGTTAAACATGGGACTGTGACTCACAAAGAACCTGCTCCACAACCGTATGAGATCGAAGTTATTAGCGGGAATAAGCACGAAATTAAGTACTTTCCGAAGTCTGAGTAAACTGGGAGCGTCGAATGCGTGATAATTCTATAAACAAAAACCCTTTACGAACGAGTTGGTTCGCTGCGCCTGCCTGTCTCGCTATGTTGTGCGCGTCAGCGGCATGGGGCCAAAGCGCCATCGTGACGAATTCGCAAGCGATGATGCAGGCGGTCAAGCCGCTGGCAGCTGCCATATCGGTGGCTTCCACGCCAGCGAGGCTTCTACCCCAGCAATCCTCAGAGGTTCCGGAAACGCTTCATTTGCTGGTGGGCCGCTCCTTGGTTATAACGTCTCCGACACGAATCAAGCGCATTTCGATTGCCGACACATCGATTGCCGACGCTACTGCTGTCACTCCCAACCAAGTGCTGGTCAACGGCAAAGCCCCTGGCGGCGTTTCCCTACTGATATGGGACGTCAACGATCAAAGCCAGAGCTTCGAAGTGTCGGTGGATATCGACACTCTTAGTTTGAGCCAGAAGATTCACGAAGTATTCCCGAACGAGCCCGTACAAATCGAGACCTCGAAAGACGTTGTGATGCTTTCCGGTAAGATCTCATCGGCGGCAGTCGCCAATAAGATTTTAGAAGTGGTGAAAAATGCCACGCCGAAAGTAACGAGTTTAATGGAAGTTCCAGCGGCACCTGGTGGCGACATTCTGCTTGAGGTTAAATTTGCGGAAGTGGACCGGACTGCCGTAACCCAGCTTGGATTCAACCTGCTCCTGCCAAGTGGCAATGTGGTCGGTGCGGTCGGTACCGGGCAGTACGGGGGCATTTCACTCACATCACCCTTACCCGCGGTGCCTACGGTGACGAGCACGTCCTCGGCTACCGTGACAACGCCGGGAACGACACAGTTCACGTTGAGCAGCCTGCTCAACATTTTCCTTTATGACCCGAAACTCAATCTGGGAGCTACCATTCAGGCGCTCCAGCAGCGCGACATAATTCAGATTTTGGCCGAGCCAAATCTATTAACCGCGTCGGGCAAGGAAGCGAGCTTCTTGGCTGGTGGAGAATTCCCGTTCCCGGTAGTGCAGTCCTCGGGTGGCGGGGCGCTGCCTACGATCACTATTCAGTTCAAGGAATTTGGCGTTCGGCTTAACTTTATCCCGACAATTATGGAAGACGGGATGATCCACTTGAAGGTCGCACCCGAAGTCAGCGCACTCGATTACTCCAATTCGTTGACGATTTCGGGCTTCACCATCCCAGCCCTTTCGAGCCGGAAAATAACCTCAGAAATGGATTTGAAGGATGGTCAATCCTTCGCGATCGCGGGTCTGGTCGACAATCGCACCACTGAAATCATGTCTAAAGTTCCCGGCATCGGAGATCTTCCGATCATCGGCAAGCTATTCCAGAGCAAATCCGTGAACAAGAGCAAGAATGAATTGCTTGTAATCGTCACGCCGCGCATTGTTCACCCACTGAATCCGGACGCCGTGCCGCATGGTCCAACTTTTGTGGAACCATTTCTTCCGGCAGCTACGGGCCCGGGATATGAACCCGCAGGCTCGAAGTAAGGAGTTTCGCACTTGAACCCGTACTTAGCACAAGTTTCTTCCAATCGAGGGATACGCGCATGCTGACCGTCGCAATTGCAAGCAGCGACCAAGGCAGCAGCAGCCAGCTGCAGGCTGCTTTGGCACAAACAGGTCTGGTTGGTGCTGTAAAGCAGTGGAACATGCCGATGGAGAAGCTCCCCGACGTTGGGGAGACGATGCCGGACATCGTTTTCCTTGATCTGGCGAGGGATTCTGAGCCGTTCTTCACTCTCGGTGCGCACCTAAGACGCTTGAAAGCCGATATTCGCTTGATTGCTTGTTCTTCGATGATTCCTCCGAATCACCAACTACTGCTTGATGCTATGCGCAGCGGCGTCCAGGACTTTATCTCCAAACCGGTGAAACCCGAGGCTCTGGAAGAGCTTCTGAATCGTCTGAGCCAGGAAATACAGCCGGGCGATCGCCGGTCCGTCGAGAAGTTGATTGTATTGATGGGATCGAAGGGCGGAGTCGGGACCACAACCGTAGCCGTCAATCTGGGCGTTCAGCTCGCCACACACGCACAAAAACGAACGGTGTTACTCGACTTTGCACGGCCGCTTGGAAACGTTCACCTGTTGCTTGATCTCCATCCGCGATTTGGTGTGCGTGACGCTGTTGAAAGTCTCGATCGTCTGGACACCCATTTCTTCGGCGGCCTGCTTACTCAGCACAAAACGAAACTCGAAATCCTCGGCGGCGTAATGGTGCCCGAGGAATGGCAATCGATCCCGATTGAACCGATGGAGCGCATCGTCAACGTCGCTCAGGCCAGCTTCGATATGGTCTTAGCGGATATTGGCTCCCAGTTTTCGTCGGAGTGGAGTTCAGTCTTGAATAAATCCCGCATGATTTTGATGGTGGCGGAGGCCAATGTGCCGTCCCTGTGGGCGCTGGAACGTCGTCTGGTTGCGCTGACCGGGATGGGCATCGAGTCCGATCGAATCCGCGTCGTTATCAATCGTTGGCACAAAGGCGATGACGAGGTTCTAAAAACAATCGAGAAGAATCTCAAGCGCCCGATCTTCGCGTGCCTTCCGAACGATTTCGGCAAAGCCAACACAGCCGTGAACCTGGGCACGCCGCTGATGGAGAACCACAACAACAATTTGAGCAATCGCTATCGCGCGCTGGCAGGCCAATTGGCCGGCGTGGATAGTGTGCAGCCCGCTCAAAAGCGAAGCGGTCTCAGCAATCTTTTTTCAACCAAGAGGTAATAGAGCATGCCACCAAGTCCTTCTCCATCGACTCGAGCCGATTTAACCGCGGTTAAATCCGCCATTCACCGCAAGCTGATTCAGAAGCTGAATCTGGAACGCCTTGCGGGTGTAAAGCGTGAAGACGTGCGCCGCGAAGTTTCCCTAATTCTCGAGGAAATTGTTGTTGGCGATGCTACCCCCATGAATTTGCAGGAGCGAGAAAGCATCTCGCAGGAAGTGCTCGACGAAGTTTTTGGACTGGGACCAATTGAGCCGCTTCTGGCCGACCCCACCGTATCCGACATTCTGGTAAATGCGTTTGACAAGGTTTACGTCGAACGAAAAGGTCTTCTGGAAGCTACCTCGGTGAAGTTCCGCGATGACGCCCACCTGATCAGCATCATCGACCGCATCGTTTCTGCAGTTGGCCGCCGCGTCGATGAATCCTCACCGATGGTCGATGCGCGGCTCCCCGATGGTTCCCGTGTTAACGCCATCATTCCTCCCTTGGCCGTTGACGGTCCTTGCCTCTCCATCCGCAAATTCGCGCGCGAGCCTTTGACCGCGGAAGATCTGATCGCCGGAAACGCCTTCACGCAGCCGATGCTGGAGCTGATGCAGGGTTGCGTGCGAGCCCGCCTCAACGTTCTGATCTCGGGCGGTACCGGCGCAGGTAAAACAACTTTGCTCAACGTGCTTTCAAGTTATTTGTCCGACCGCGAACGCATCGTGACGATCGAAGACGCGGCCGAGTTGCAGCTCCATCAATCACACGTCGTGCGCCTGGAAACGCGCCCACCCAATATCGAAGGCAAGGGCGCTATTTACTCACGGCAATTGCTGGTCAATACTTTACGCATGCGCCCCGACCGCATCATCGTCGGCGAGGTCCGCGGCGAAGAAGCGTTGGACATGTTACAGGCTATGAATACGGGTCATGACGGTTCGCTCACAACCGTCCACGCAAACTCGCCGCGCGATGCTCTGAGCCGCTTGGAAACCATGGTCGCGATGTCCGGCTTGAACATTCCTGACACTGCAGTTCGCCGTCAGATTGCTTCAGCCATCGACCTAGTCATTCAAGTTACTCGTTTGAGTGACGGTACGCGTAAAGTTACGAACCTGGCGGAGATCACAGGTATGGAAGGAGATGTCGTCACTATGCAAGACATCTTCATCTACCGAAAGAAAGGGATCAAGGACAACGGCGAGGTTGTTGGTTCATTCCAGCCGGTTGGAATTCGTCCGAAATTCTCGGAGCGCTTGGCTGTTTCAGGCATCGCGCTGCCGAGTTCGATGTTCGACGTTCCGATGGGGCGCTAGGTTATGACGCATGAGTTAAATATTATGGCCAACCTTAGCCGGACGCGATTCGCCATCGCTAGAGTGTTTTCTGACAGAAGGAGGATGACGTGCCACTTTTAATCGCTCTTGTTACTTTCGTCGTCGTCCTTCTTATCGTCGGAGGCCTCTGGTCTCTGTCTGGCGGAGACAAACAGCAGGAAATCGTTCGGAATCGCATGGCGGCGGTGCGAAAGGCTGAGAAGCGCGGCGAAGTTTCGCTGGACCTGAAGCTGGTTCGAGACGAACTATACAGCAGCCTTCCGCAGCTGCACCGTTTGCTGATCCGTATGCCCTGGGCGGGCGGATTTCAGACCTACATCACGCAGTCCGGGCTGAAAATTAAGGCAGGTAAGCTTGTTCTCTGGATTGCGGTTTTAGCATTCAGCGCTTACGTGTTTGTGGCATTCTCGTATAACCAGGTTTTTTTCGCGGTCGTCGCGGCATTGGCAGCCGCCGCGCTTCCCCTGGCCTACGTGGCATTTCAACGCTATCGCCGCCTGTCAAAATTTGAGGAGCATTTTCCTGAAACCCTCGACCTGATCGGCAGAGCGGTTCGTGCCGGGCACGCTTTTACTACCGGCCTTGAAATGGTATCGAAAGAAGCCGCTGAACCAGTAGCAGGAGAATTTAGAACCACCTTCGAAGAGCAAAATTTTGGTCTTCCTTTGCGTGATGCCCTGTTGAATCTGGCTGATCGAGTTCCTCTGATTGACGTTCGGTTGTTTGTGACCGCATTGCTGGTACAGAAAGAAACCGGCGGCAACCTTGCGGAACTTCTGGACGAGCTCGCGCGCGTAATGCGCGAACGCTTCCAAATTTATCGCGACGTAAGAGTACGCACGGCGCAAGGAAAATTGACGGCTTTGATTCTCATCGCGCTGCCGATGGGAATGCTGCTCATGATGAGAACGCTGAACCCCAGTTACGTGACTGTACTCTTCACGGATCCTCTGGGGCATCTCATCCTGGGCGGTGCGGCTCTGTTACAGATGATAGGGGCCGCGCTCATTTGGAAAATCGTTCACATCGAAGTGTAATTCAGGAGAAGTGGTAATGCTTTTACTCATTAGCTGCGGAACGTTTTTCGCGTGTCTCGTAATCGTCGGAGCGTTGTTCTACGCTTTCAGCCCCGCCGAAACGGCGGTGGCGGACCGGGTTGCGCGCGTCCTGGATTCCTCTCAGCGCGTCGTAGAACGCGAAGAGGTCGTCGAGAAAAAACCAAGTTGGCTGAGTGAAGCCATGGCATCGCTCGGGAAAATGCTCCCGGCAGCGGGAGCCAACGCGACAACGAAATTGCAGCTTATGGCTATCCGCGCGGGCTACCGCAGAGCGGACTCGATCCTCGCGATTCGCGCGATGAAAGTACTGATGCCGGTCTTCATGGTCGCTCTGGCGTTACTCACAGGATTTTACACATTCAGTCCATTTTTTATTTTGCTTTTAGCTGCGTTTATAGGGTATTTGATGCCTGACTGGTGGCTGAGCTGGCGGATCAAGGCGCGTCAACATCGTTTGCGTTTGGCCCTGCCCGACGGTCTGGACTTGCTCGTAATTTGCGTGGAAGTCGGCCTGGGCTTGGATCAGGCCCTCATGCGCGTTGCGAACGAGTTGCTGATCGTTCATCCAGAGTTGAGCGAAGAACTGCAGCTAGTCACCGCTGAAATGCGCGTCGGCAAGACTCGTATTGAAGCTTTGCGCGAGCTCGGACGTCGCACCGGGCTCGAAGATATTAAATCGCTGGTCGGCATGTTGATTCAAACGGAGCGCTTTGGTACAAGCATTGCACAGTCCCTGCGAATCTATTCCGAGGATTTGCGAACGAAGCGGCGTCAGCGCGCTGAAGAATTAAGCGCGAAGACATCGGTGAAGATGGTGCCGGTACTGGTTGTCTTTATTTTCCCGGCCTTGATGGCGGTCATCTTGGGCCCTGCGATCATTATGTTGATGCGGACCATGAAATAAAATTTGCAACGAATTAGGGCACGGGTACCGATTAGAACTAAATCTTGAGCAGCTAAAGGAGCTTTATGGATTCAACAACGATTCGAATAGTGGCGGGGGTACTTGCGGTGGTAGTTCTCATCATCATCGTGATGCGCCGACGTGGGAAGTCAATCGAGTAATCAGGAGTCGACTACATTTCATTGAAATGTATCTGAGGGAGCGGCATTCCGGCAATGGGAAAGAATCATCTGGACAGGGCAGTCTATGTGTATAACAAAACGCGTGAGACCTTCGTTGCAACCGAGGCGACTGTCGCGGACAGTTATTTGCGCAGGTTGGTCGGCCTGCTCGGGAAAACGAAGCGATGGGCCCGCCACGGATGCGGGCTTTGGATTGTGCCTTCGCGCGGCGTCCACACGATCGGCATGATGTTTCCTATTGACTTGATCTTCCTCAGCAAAGAAAAAGAGGTTGTGCACATTGAAGAATTCGTGCGCCCGTTTCGAATTTCCAGCGTGTCTCTGAAGGCGGCCAGTGTGCTGGAGCTTCCGGCTCATACGATTTACCGCACCGGCACCACCGTGGGAGATCGGCTGGAGATTACGCGGCTCAACCCGAACTAGCCATTGATTTGTTTCACTCTGGCGTCTGCCAGATTTCGGAAGAAGGTTGTTACTCATCGGAATCAAGACGTTTGCGTGCCGCGCAGGTCGCCTCGATTAGGCAGACAATCGAACGTACTGGATCTTTTTAAATTTATTGTCAACCCATCACACTCATGGCGCCCCCAATAACAACATCACGCGATTATCGCGCGGTCAAAGAAACCATCCACCAGAAGCTTCGCGAAAGATTGGATGTCGGTCGTCTTGCGCAACTAAGCCGTGAAGCTGTTCGCTACCAGTTAAAACAAATCGTAGAGAACCTGGGCACCTGGGAACGCACGCCGCTCACTCTCCAGGAACGTGAGAGACTTTATGTGGAAGTGCTGGACGAGGTGTTCGGGCTGGGTCCGCTCGAACCACTGCTGAAAGACAACACCATTTCCGACATTCTCGTGAACTCGTATAACGAGGTATATGTTGAGCGCAGGGGACGCCTCGAAAAGACCCACGTACAGTTTCGCGATGATGCTCACCTGATTGCGATCATCACGCGTATTGTCTCCGCCGTTGGGCGGCGTGTGGATGAATCTTCTCCCATCGTAGATGCCCGCTTGCCCGACGGGTCGCGCGCGAACGCTATCATTCCGCCACTGTCGCTCGATGGTCCTTGTCTTTCGATTCGACGTTTCGGGAAGCATCTCCTGGAAGCCGATGACCTGGTGCGCAATAACACTCTGACTCAACCGATGTTGGAATTTTTGCGCGCTTGTGTTTTCGCGCGACTGAACATGGTTGTCTCCGGTGGACCCGGTTCCGGGAAGACCACGCTCCTCAACGTGCTTTCCTCTTTCATTTCTAAGCGCGAGCGCATCGTCACGATCGAAGATGCAACGGAGCTTCAGTTCCGCCAGGATCACGTAGTGCGACTGGAAACACGGCCTCCAAACATCGAGGGATCGGGCGCGATTCCTCCTCGTCGCCTCGTCATCAATGCCCTGCGTATGCGGCCCGACCGTATCGTCGTCGGCGAAGTACGCGGCGAAGAAGCGTTGGACATGTTGCAGGCGATGAACACGGGCCATGATGGCTCGCTGACCACGATTCACGCGAGAGCGGGATATGACGCTATCAGCCGTCTGGAAACAATGGTCACCGCTGGGGGCCTCGATATACCTTTGCCAGTGATTCGAGCGCAAATCGCTTCGGCGGTGAACCTGGTCATACAAGTCAGCCGCCTGCCCGATGGTACGCGCAAGGTCGTGAACATTTCTGAGATTACGGGGATGCAGAAAGACGGAACGGTCGACCTTCAGGAGATTTTTGTCTTCAACAAGACCGGGATTGGCGAGGACGACGCAATATTGGGTGAATTCATTTCCACCGGCAAACGTCCCCAGTGTCTAGAACGGCTCGCAGGAGCGGGCGTAAGTCTGCCTCTTTCCTTGTTCGATCCAAAGAGCATTCAAATCCACAATGCGGTAATCGAGAAAATTGGCAATGCCGCAGACTTCGCCACACGCGGGGAATTAGCTGCGGCGATGGCTCATAAGGCCACCTCCTTGGGGGAGCTGAATAGGCTCGATGACGAAGTTGAAGCGTATGACGCGCTTATTGAAAAGTTTACTTCAGCGAATGAATCCTCTCTGCGGGATGCCGTCGGGAATGCGTTGATGGGCAAAGGACAGGCACTTGAAAAGCTGAACCGCGCCGATGAAGCAATCCAGGCATACGATTTATTGGCCAGTAAATTTGCCGGCGTTCCGGAACTGGCGCTACAGATATTGGTTGCGACAGCGCTCGTGCGCAAGGGTGCCGTACTCTCCAGATTGAGCCGGCATGACGAATCAATTCAGGCTTACGATTCCGTGGTGGCGAAATTCGGTGAAATGGTCGAACTTGCCCTGCAGGAACAGGTAGCCACTGCGTTGGTGAGCAAGGGTATCGCTCTTGGAAGGCTCAGCCGCAGAGAAGAGGCGATTCGAGCTTACGATCTAATGGTCAAAAGATTTGGTGAATCCCCCGTAGCCTCGTTGCAGGAGCAAGTGGCCCGAGCTCAGGTGAGCAAGGGAGCGGCGCTCAGCCGCTTGAATCGAAATGACGACGCTGTGCGCGCATACGACTTGGTAGCTTCGAAATTCGCTGCTTCTGATGAACTCTTGATGCGGGAATATGTGGCGCGAGCACTGGTGAGTAAAGGCCTCGCTCTGGCGCAACTGAACCGCCGCGAAGAAGCGCTCCAGGCTTACGATTGCTTGTTGCACAAGTTCAGTGAATCCGTTGAGCCACCTTTACAGGAAGAAGTGGCTAGAGCGCTTGCCGGAAAGGCGGCTGTGCTTTCTGACATGGGCCGCAGCGAAGAAGAAATCGGCGACTACAATTCAGTGATCGAGCAGTTGCAACGGATGAACCGCTCCGAGACCGGCGCGCCCCTCGGTTTGAATATGAACGGTAGCTCCAACGGCCATAAGCAACCGTATATTAAGTAACCTCGTCGAACCTCCAGCATGATTTATTCCCTGTAAATTCGATCTTGCATGTAATTTGCATAGATAATGAGGGCAAGCTCCCCGGCACACCCGCACGCGACCGACAAATAATTGGAAGTCAGCTCTTGCGACAAACGATCTATAACCCTAGGCGCCATTAAAAAACCCGATAGAGGGCCAGTAACGCGCTCTGGCAAACCCTTAGTAACAGGCTTTGTGACCGCCTGCCTGGCTGCTGTGACAGTAGCTCTCGAAAGAGCGTCGGAAACTCAAAACAGCTTGGCATCGGTCCCTACAGACGAAAGTGAGGAATAGCGCTACGTCGCTGAAAACGCGCGAGTAAAAACTATCGCTTGACGATTAAGACTGCCAAATTAGAGAATTCGCTCTGTTCCCTCCACACTCACGTATCGCTGGTGAAGAAACGAGGCCCGCTCGCAAGGTAAATTGAACTTAGTGCAGGGGGAGTCTTTATCTACTTATGTTGGGAGAGTCTAGTGGGCAATCCTGCGACGCACGGCAGCCGCCGTCTGGTTCGTGTGTTGGTGGCGTCTTTTGTACTACTTTTCGCCCGAATCGCTTATGGGCAGAGCACCGCCCAGAACACTATCTCAACTGTCGCTGGCGGTCCCCCGCCTAACAACATTGCTCCTACGACAGCTGCGGCGACGCTTGAAGGACCGCAATCTGTTGTGCGGGATCCTTCTGGAAATTTTTTCGTAGTCACCGATAGCGGCGTTATTTACAAAATTACTCCCGCTACCACGTCTCCCAGTACGCTGGCTATTTATGCTGGGAACAATACCGCGGGATTCTCGCCAAACGGCACCCAGCGGCTTCAACGTTGACGTTTGAACCGTACGGCGCGGCTGAGGATGCGAATGGCGATCTTTACTATTCCGATTCCAACAACTGCTTGGTCCGGGAGATTGTTGGGGGAGTTGTCCAGACTGTGGCCGGAAACGGCACGTGCGGCTATTCCGGAGACGGCGGCGCCGCCACCAGCGCATCGCTAGATTTTGTGCAAGGGATCGCGATCGACAGTTTTGGAAACCTGTTCATCGCAGACCTCGGTAATTCTGTTATTCGCAGAGTTGACACGACTGGAACCATCACCACGTACGCGGGCATTCCCGATCAGGCGGGATATTCCGGTGACGGCGCTGCTGCGACAGCCTCTCTGCTCAATTCGCCCGAAGCGGTTGCAGTCGATACTCTCGGGGATCTTTTTATCTCTGATACCAACAACAACAGAATTCGGCGCGTGGACGTAAATACGAAGATCATCACAACCGTCGCCGGAAACGGCACCCAAGGTTACAGCGGCGATGGCGGACTGGCAACCGCGGCGACGCTGGGCGTTCCGGATGGGCTGGCGGTGGATAACGCCGGTAACATTTATATTGCCGATACCGTGAACGCAGTGATTCGAGAAGTCTTCTCTCCGTCGAATGAGACCAAGCCGAACGTCATCACGACGATCGTCGGCAACAATACTTTCGGATTTGGTGGCGACGGCGGTCCCGCCTTGTCGGCTGAACTGACGAATCCTGCCGGATTGTTCGTCGATCCCACCAGCGGCAACCTGTGGATCGCGGATTATTGGAATAATCGCATTCGGATGTACAACGCAACCAGCCTGCAGATTTCAACCGTGTTCGGGAGCGGCTTGGTGGGTGACGGCGGCGTTGCAACCAGCGCCAGTTTCTATTTCCCGCGCACTCCCGCGCTGGATTCGGAGGGCAATTTGTACATCACCGATGCGGAAAACAATCGGATTCGTGAAGTAAATGCCACCACCCAAATCGTATCGACTGTCGTTGGCAATGGGGTCCCGTGCGCGCGGCCGACTTTGCCATGTGGCGATGGCGGCCCCGCTACCAGCGCTTCGATTTTTATGCCGCGCACGATCACGATCGAACCGTCCGGGAATTTGCTGGTCGCGGATGACGGCGACTTCAAGATTCGAGAGGTGGATGGCTCGTCGGGCATTATCACCACCATCGTCGGATCCGGCGCCCAGTGTACTACCGCTACCCTGCCATGCGGCGACGGTGGCCCAGCAACCAGCGCCAGCGTCAACGACGCTCGCGGAGCGGTGCTGGATGCGGCCGGGAATCTTTATTTTGTGGATGCGCAGGACAATCGCGTCCGCGAAGTGGACACGACCGGCACGATCACGACGATCGCCGGAGGCGGACCTAGCGGGAGTGCGCCAACGGGATGTGCAAATGGAACTTATACCGGCGATGGAGGGGCCGCGGTCGACTCCACTTTGGATTGCCCGCTCGGTCTGGACATCGATTCGCTGGGCAATCTGTACGTCGCGGATACTTATAACAATGTGATCCGAAAAATTGATACCGGCACACCGCGAATCATCACAACGGCGGCTGGGACTGGAACTAAGGGACACACTGGCGATGGCGGCCCGGCCACGAGCGCGACGTTGAATATGCCCGACAGAGTTTCTGTGAATGGAGCTGGGAATTTCTTTATCTCCGACTCAGGTAATGATGTGATTCGGCGCGTGGATGGAACGAGCAAAATTATTACGGCGTTTGTCGGGAATGGCACTTTTGGATTTGAGGGTGATGGCGGGCCGGCATTGTCCGCCGAACTTGCTAGGCCTGTGGGAGTCGTCGTAGACAGTGCGGGCAACATGTATGTGGGCGATCTATATAACAATCGCCTGCGAAAGGTGCTTCTCAACCCGAACGTAAATCTCTCCAGCACGGCTGTCGCGTTCGGAAACCGGCCAATCAATGCGACTGCCACTTTGCCGCTGACGGTGACTGACTCAGGAGACGCACCTCTCACCATCGAGAGCATTTCACTGAGCGAAGAGGGTGGGTTCTCGATCTCTGCGAATCCCTGCCCGGTAGCGCCAGCGACATTGGCGGTTGGCGCTCAGTGCGTGCTTGAAATTGCATTCGCGCCGACGCAATTTGTTCCTTACACCGCGACGATCACGATTTCAGACAACGGACCGACCTCGGGAAGCATGCAGACAATCGACCTTTCGGGGACGGGCGGTGCGTCTGTAACTGTTACGGTGACTGGCCCTGGAACGGTTTCAAGTTCGCCAGCTGGAATCAGCTGCCCGGAGACATGCTCTGCAACTTTCGCGGGAAACAGTCAAGTGACGCTCACGGCGACGCCGAATGCGGGCTCGATCTTCACAGGGTGGAGTGGAGATATTTGCGAAGGTACCGGCACTTGCACGTTCACGATTGTCGCCAACGAAGCAGTATTAGCAAATTTCGCCAGCGGAGGAGTTTCGCTAACCGTGACAAAGGCGGGCACCGGGTCCGGCACTGTGAATAGCGCACCGTCTGGGATCAATTGTCCAAGCGCGTGCTCGGCAAATTTTGCGAGCGAGGCGCAGGTGACTTTGACGGCGTCAGCGGCGCAGGGGTCTACATTCGCCGGCTGGAGCGGGGCTGGTTGTTCCGGAACCGGGGCTTGCGTGGTTACGCTTAGCGCGGCAGCATCGGTGACCGCCACATTTAATAGCGCCAGTCCGGTGGCGATTGGAATTGGCCAGGGCGGTTCTTCTACTGCGAACACCACTCCAGGAGGCAACGCTACTTTTGGTTTGGTACTTACGGGCGCGTCCGGTTTCACTGGCACTGTGCAGCTAACTTGCACCAGCTCTTCGCCAAGCATTACGTGCAATATTGTGCCGAGTTCGGTGACCTTGAACGGAAAAACGACTGAGGTTGCCATCGTGGTTCAAACATACTGTCAGGGTTTGGTCCCGAACTTCGGGCCGATGCCCAGCGAATTTGGAACTGGGTTGGGGTTGATGCTGGCGACGTTGTCTCTGTGCGGAGCTGCATGGACGTTCAAGAAAGAACCGCGATGGGCGTTTTCTTTTGCGGCGCTGATTATTCTGGCGGTGGGGATGTCCGCGTGCGGCAGCCTGCCAAAATCGCCGAGCGGGTCTGCTACGCCTGCTGGATCGTATCCACTCACCGTGACTGCTACGGTGCCGAGTGGCGCGACATCGAGCGTGAACCTTACGCTGAAGGTTCAGTAGCAATTTATGGTAACGCTTTAGCCTGCCGAATATCGAACACGCGATTTGCCCAGATCGACAAGCTCTGCTAATGCTTCGTTAGTTGCACCATCGAGAAATTCGGGAAGTAATGTCCATGACGCAATTAGATGGCACGACTGCTGTGATGATCGGAACGACGGGTAGTATCGGAATGGCCGAAACCGCAAGCAGAATCCGCATTGATAATTGGCTGATCCGAATATCAATTTTCACGGTTATTGCCGAGGCCTCCGCCCTGTCGTTTGTAGGCGTTTCGCAGTTATCCGCTCAAACACCCGAGGTTGGCGTAGAACTCAAAGTTAGCGGCGATGTTTCGACGCCGTTTGTTTTGACTACCGCGGACCTGAAGAAAATGCCGCGAGCGAAACTATCCGTTGCGAATCCCCATAGCCAAAAGACGGAAGTTTTGGAAGTCGTTTCGCTAGAAGAGTTGCTTCGGAGAGCAGGCGTCGCTCACGGCGACGATCTTCGCGGTCCTGCGCTGGCCACTTATGTGTTAGCGGAAGGAAAAGACGGTTACCAAGTAATATTCTCCTTGGCAGAGCTGGATTCCGCCTTTATGGAATCCGAAGTGATCGTGGCGGATACGATTGATGGCGCGCCGCTCGGTCCGAATCTGGGCCCTTTCCGGCTTGTAGCACCGCGTGATAAGAGGCCTGCGCGCTGGCTTCGAATGCTCAACTCGATTACGGTGGTTCGCCTTGGCGCGAAGCCTTCCAATTAACCAGGCCGACTCACGGCGAGCCGGTCTTACATCCATCCAGGGTTGACTTGCGTACTTAAGATGAAGGCTTAATTGGATGAATTGGTCGGGGAGAGGCAGATGAGTCGATTTGCGGCATTTGTTTTGATAGCGTTGGTGAGTTTGTTGATTCTCTTTACTGCGACTCCGCGCAATGGCGCTAGTGCCGCAACGCTTATTCCCGATCCGATTGTCGATGAAGCGCTGGCGGCCAAATCAGGGCATGCAACGGTTGTGCTCGCGGCGGGATGTTTCTGGGGAGTGCAAGCCGTATTCGAGCACGTGCGAGGCGTAACCCGAGTAACCGCGGGCTATTCTGGCGGGACGGTGAAAAATCCTAGTTACGAGGATGTCAGCAGCGGCGCGACGAGTCACGCAGAATCCGTTGGGATCGTCTACGATCCTTCGAAGATCACTTTCGGTCAGCTGCTCAAGGTATTTTTCTCCGTAGTTCACGATCCGACTCAGATGAATCGCCAGGGTCCAGATGAGGGCACGCAGTATCGGTCGGCGATTTTCTTCTCGGACGCCGAGCAACAGCGCATCGCGCAGGCGTATGTGGATCAGCTCAATCAGGCAAAGCTATTTCCGAAACCAATTGTGACCAAGATTGTTTCCCTGCAAGCCTTCTACCCAGCCGAAGGTTACCACCAAGACTATGCTGCTCATCATCCCGAGAATCCATACATCATGATTTGCGACCTTCCTAAGCTGAAAAATTTTAAGGAACAATTTCCCAACCTGTACGTTGCCAAACCGTAAAGGAAAAAGCCCGGACCTTACGGCCCGGGCTTTTTTCTGCACGCCGCCGAGATAGCTAGCAGCGAAGCATTTCGGCGCTACTAGTTGAGGACGTCGAGAGTGACCGTAGTTGTATGCGTCACGCCTCCGCCCGTGCCTGTAACGGTGATAGTGTGGTTTCCGGTCCTGGCGCTTCTGCCAACAGTGATCTTCATGGTCGAGGTTCCGGAACCCGGCGCCGCTATGGAACTGGGAGTAAACGTCACGCTTTGCGCGCTTCCCTCTCCCGAAGCAGACAATGAGATCGCCGAGTTGAAGCCGCCAGAAATGGTGGTGGTGATAGTGGAGGTCCCGGAACTACTCCTGGCGACGCTGATCGTTGTGGGCGATGCGCCAATAGTGAAATTGGGATTCGTCCCGGTCACGGTAAGCGAAACCGTGGTCGTTTCGGTTGTGCTGCCAGAAGTTCCCTTCACCGTAATGGTGTAGGTACCGGTGACAGTGGACGAGGCTACGGTCATCGTCATAGTCGAAGTTCCAGCGCCAGTGATTGAGGTTGGGTTGAACCCTACGGTCACCCCTGTTGGCTGGCCCGTCGCAGTCAGCGCAACGGCCGAACTAAATCCGTCGGTCACCGCGCTGGTAATCGTGGAAGTTCCCTTGCTGCCTTGCGCCACAGAGACCGAAGTGGGCGAAGCTGAAAGGCTGAAGCCAGGAGTGGAAGAGCTGCCAGCAAGTGCGTTGAGCAGCCCACTTCCGTTGGGGCTACCCAAGCCAGTCGCCAAATCATATCCGGTTGTCGCCGAATAGCCGTTGCTGCCACTGGTGATGTCGTGGAAGTCGGCGTCATAGCTCGAACCGGAGCCAATCGTATAGAGACTTGGATTGATGAAGCCGAGTGCTTTGCCGCCGTTGGCAATTATTTGTTGATTGACCAGGGCGAGATAACCAGCCCACATGGGAGCCGCGAAACTGGTTCCGCCGTACTCGTTCGCGGTACAGGTGGTCTGATCGGCGCACACGTAGAAAGTAAAATTCGCGTTCGCCGAAACGTCTGGGCCGTTGCGATAGGTTTTGGAACAAGAGGAGCAGCCGCCGGCCACGGTCGTCTGCCAGGAAGGAATCGCATACTTGTCCGGCGAAATGCCGCCGCCACCGTCGACCCAAGCAGTTTCTGAACTCCACGGTCCGGCCGCGCTACTCGTAACCAAGTCCGTCCCGCCAACCGAAGTGACATACACGTCGTCCGCCGGGTAAATTTTGGAGGAGGTATTCCACGCGCCACTGTCACCAGCCGCTTGAAACAAATTCTGACCCTGCGCGGCGAACTCCTGGAAGTATGGATTGTCTGTGCTCGGATCCGCCGGGCTCCATGTCCACGAAGAGCTCAATTGAGCGTTAAGAGGACTGTGTGTAGCCATCGCATTGAAAATAGCGGCATCGGTAGATCCCACATACATCACCAGGCTGGACATGCCCGGAGCCATGCCAATCGCCTGAGTCATGTCCAAGGTTTGTTCGGTGTCATCACAGCCCGATGACTCGAGGCAACTGGTGCTGGTCCCGTCGGTAGAATCAAGAGTGATCGGCACGTTGTTCGTCTGATGCGCGTTTTTGAAGTACGTGGTCAGGTCAGTCAAATCAGTTCCATAATATTCCAACAAGCCAAGTGACTGGCCGCTGCCGGTAAGAGTTCCGCCGTAGTAGGCTGCTCTCATATCGCTGCCCAAGAAGGAAGCCGAAGGACCTGAGCCGGTAGTCGCGTTGGATTTCACGTTCCGTGCATCCCGATGCACGAGGGCTGGATGCGGAATCGAATAGTTGTCCAGGCCAGAAATGTGCCACAGTCTGACGCCGCCCAATGCCGGTGTGGGTTCTCGATCCGGTGCGTAGAAAGTGCGATTCTCTGTGGGGTGTTGATACACGCCCATAGTGAGATGAAAGGCTTGTTCGATGTTCGCTACCGATCCCATAACATTCACGTCCATCCTATTGCGGGACGTGCCGACCACAGTAAAACCGTTCGCCACCGCGAAACGAATCACCGCATCGTAATCTTCTTGGGTGGGACCGAATCTCGCTGTGAACTCTTCTACGGTGAGGAAGTCACGGTAAGAACTGCTGGAAGGATCGTAGAGATCTTTTAAAAAGGCGTCTAACTCAGCCTGATTTCGCAGTGGCAGAACCAGAACAAGCCGCATGGTCTGCTCCGCGGGGAGACGCCCGACCGATTTAGCTTGCCCATTGAGAATCGCTTCACGCACATGACGTGTCATCGGGGTGAGTGACTGCGCATGGCTGGTAACGTTCATGACTGGCCCGAGAATGGCGATAGCGAGCAAAAACAAAATGACTCTTCGAATCATAAAGTCTCCTTTTGTCGGGTATGCGGAATTCGCCTTTTTCAGCGGCCCTGGCGGGGTGAGAGCAGCCGACCGTCAATTGGGTGGGAGTCTAGGTTGAACGAAGTAGTCCGTCAATCATAAAATCTTGAATGTGCTAACAGCCTTTGCTAAATCTTCGCGCGGTTATGTGCAAAGCAAAAAACGCCTGCCTTCTAAACCTTGACTATGTCTTTCCCGGGCGAGCGAAGCGATGTGTTAGGTTCGCCGAATCCAGAAGCCGCGGATACAGCTGGTAATTTAAGGTGAAACGTAGCTCCTCCTTCGGGGGAATTGTGACAGGAGATATTCCCTTCGTGTGCGGCCACGATTCCGTAACAGATACTAAGCCCCAGTCCGGTGCCTTTTCCGACAGGCTTTGTCGTATAGAAAGGATCGAACACCTTGCCGGGTTCTTTGATTCCAGGTCCGTCGTCGACAAAATCAACAATGATGTTTTTTCCTCTCGCACTGGTCGTAATTTTCAGCACCCCCCTGCCTTTTTCTTTCATAGCATCAATCGAATTCAAAATAATGTTGTGGAGCACTTGTAGCAATTGACTCGAGTTACCCCGCACGAGCGGCAACGGACGGGTCAAATGAGTCTCGATTAGGATACTCTTCCCTCGAAGCCCCAATTCACACAGCTCCGTGGCCGTTTCTATTACTACATTCAAGTCTACGTCCGTCCGTTCAGTTGGAAGCTCGCGTGCGAAGCTCATCAGGTTCGAAACCAGTCCCTTGATGCGGCGCGCCAAATGAAGAATTTTGTCGACCAAGACACGCTGTTCGAAATTAGTCGACCCATGTTCACCGAGAATCTCCGCATAGCCTAATATTCCTGTCAGAGGGTTATTTATTTCATGTGCCGCTCCGGCAGCCAACTGCCCGATTGAGGCCAGCTTTTCTCGCTGAACCATTTGTTGTTGCAGATTCTGCAAATTATCGACTGAATTCTCCAGTGAACTCAGTACCCCCAGAAGATGCCGGTCTACTAAGTTTTGACGGAGCAAAAGCAGGCTCAGCACCATAATCACGGCGGTGAAGGTGATCGCAATTCTAAAGTGACGAACCGATTCCGGCTGACCATGGATCAGAGTCCACAGCCCGAGTAGGGGCATCGATGCAACCGCCGAAATAGCAATTCGCCTAGGCCACGGATTATTCTTCCGACCGGCTGCCTGCAGGGTTTCGGACGGGGTCCGGTGCGCCAGAATCCCCACACTACCCATCCAAACAAACGACACGACCAACGGAAGGTCGTAGAGACTGCCGGTTGCGTATTCATTCCTGTCGATTGCCGCGTCGATAAAATGCGCTCCAAGAAAATACAGCAGCGCCGCACCCAAAAGCTGAGCATATCTGCTGCGCCAGCCGGTCTCCGCGTGAATGGCGAGTATGATCAGGCCGCCGGCAAAAACCAAGTACTCGACGTCCGCCAGTCGCGTGTAACCAACATCGTAGACGGCCAGGTTCTGAACTGCGAACTGCCAAGGCAGCACGGCAAACGCATACAGATAGACCCACCACAAAAGCAGCATAGAGAGGTCTACGTAACCCAACCGCGCTTGACGTTCTCGAGTCTTAACGTGGGGAGTAAGGGCGAGTGCCGCGATCATCGGCACCGCATGCAGAAAATAAATGACGTCGCCATAAAAAGGGTTGGGGACCTGCTGGCCTTTGACCACTTCGATGTAAGTCCAGAGAAACTGCGCGCAGGCCCACATCAGGCAGCCAGCTGCCATGAGCAGCCAAAAAGCATTTGTGCGCCGGTTATTCGACCGGGTGTTTAGTAGAAAACCGCCAGCCGCAAATAGCGGCACGATACACTGCACCGTATCGCCAAATATTGTCAGCGGACGACCGGCCGGCACCAGAAACGTTGCGAACGCATATCCACCGATGAATATCAGCCATAGACAGAACAACCACCAATCGCCAACTCGGACAATCCTGTCGCGGTTAGCAAGACTTGGCATCGCGGAGTTGGTTTTGGACATTGGACCCTCTGGTAAACTCTAAGGTAACCCACGTATCTCAATGTGAGGTCATGAAGAGAAGGTTTCAGTTCCACGGTTGCACGATGGCAAGCGAGCAGAAATAACGAGGAGATTCGGAACGAGCGGGTTTAAAAGCGCAGGCTAGAACCGAAGGTTTCGTGATTCTAGGAGGCTGAAATAGGCGCTAAAGCCGCGCTGCACTCACGGCTGCGCGGTGCGACGGAGGAAGAGGACAGTCGAATTAGTAATGGAACGACAACTCAGCCTGGTAGTAGAATTTGCGCGATGTGGAGATCGATGTTTGAAATCACGCCATTTGGCGGCTATCTGCATGTCCTCTGCATCAAGCGCAGACATAACTCTACAAGACCACCGATGCCGGAGCTACTTGGAAACCGATTGCCTTAGATCGTGGCAAACGATTCGCATTTGCCGATCGAGAGGTCGGTTGGTCCTTTCTTGGTCGCGAGTTCCATTACACTACTGACGGCGGATTGCACTGGAACTCCCGTGAAATTTCATTTTGGGTGGAAGTAAATGCTTGGAGTTTGCCGCAGCGTGATCGCGACTATGTGGTTGGCCACCACGGAATGGTCTATCGATACCGCATCGTGCCTGCTGACTACACTTCCAAAGGCATTCTTCCGGCTCCGATGACTTAAGCAACTCCTTAACAAGCAGCAAAAGGCGCGGTCGTTCTCCATTCCCCTCCCGGTTACGCTTAGGTTGCAAGCCGACCGTCTAGAGCGAGCGTACTAGTCAACGGTACCAAGGTTCTATTGTCGCAACGTTCTGGAACCTTTATCCTCAGTGCTCGCCAAGAACCTATGAGACCGACCATTCTCGATCACTATGCTACGAGACGAGCCGAGGCCAGTCAATGGCTTCGCCAGGTTGCCATCGTCGACGACCGGACAGATCAGCAAGATGTATTCGAAGCAGATTGGGCCGATGTTCCCTCAGGCATCCCAGTACGTTACAAGATTCTTAGTCAGGTCGGAAGCGGCGGCACGGGCATAGTCTTCAAGGTTCGGGACCTCGAAACCGGCGAAATCGTTGCCCTAAAAGTACTGAAGCCGGAGATTGCTTCGGACCAAGAGATGCAGCAAAATCTCCGCAAAGAAGTATGTCTGGCCCGAAAGGTCACGCACAAGAATGTCTGCCGCATACATGAATTTAACCGCTCGAAGGGTACGGTATACCTCTCGATGGAATTCGTCGAGGGGGAAAACCTATTATCCAGATTGCGTCGCGTTGGATCACTTGCCGTTGATGAATCGCTCGAAATTGCACGACAGATATGCGCTGGACTCCGAGAGGCTCATGTTCAGGGGATTGTGCACCGGGACTTGAAACCGGCGAATATCATGCTGGACGGCGCAGGCCTCGTGAAGATCATGGATTTCGGTATCGCCCGCTTGTCGCAAGGAAATGGTCAAATGACGGGTACTGTCGCGGGCACCCCTGCGTACATGGCCCCCGAACAGGTTGAATTAAAGCCCATGGGACCGCGGACAGATATTTACGCGGTGGGCCTTCTGCTCTACGAAATGGTCACAGGTGCGGCGGCGTTCGATGGCGACACACCGATCGCCGTAGCCGTGAAGCAGATTCGTGAGCTCCCGAAACGACCATGCGAAATTATCCCGACCCTGCCGGCCCATATCGAAGCGATTATTTTGAAGTGTCTGCGAAAGGATCCGACTAAACGCTTTCAATCAGTCGATGAGCTCTGCGTGGCCTTGGCCAAACAGGCAACACCCAGAATCAGCGTTCGCAAGCGGGTTTCGGAGCTTCAGCTACCGGATCTCCAACTGCATCGCGTTTTTTGCTCTTGCATGGAGAAAGCCCGGGCGGCTGTGCCGCTGTTGGTCACTGACGCTGTGAAGCGTCGACACACAATCCTCGAAGCGAATCGCATTGTGAGATATGGCGTCCAGAAAGCCAGCGCATTCGTGCGCGCCCAGGATTTGCGAGCAATAAAATTAACTCGGAGGCGTTTGGCAGCAGCATCGACGGCAGTCGTGCTCTTGGCCGCCGTCGCCGCCTTCGGCCTAGGAACCAGGGGGAAGAACTCCTCTACAAAAGAGGCTAAAACTTCAGTAGCACTCAGATCACAGTCACCTGATCTGAAGAGCGCGTCCGTAGCCACCTTGAACAGACTCTCTGTTCAAGGTTCCACTTCTGTGCGCGACACAATCGCCCTAGACGATGTGGGCCGAATTATTACGACGAAGGAAGTTGACCTTATTCGAGAGTCTGATCTTGCATTTGGAAAGCTATCCTTGTCCGAACTAGCATCCAAGCAACAATCCCCACCATCTGAGATTAAATCTGAGTTAAGAACAGAGACAGTGAAATCGCAATCGGTCTCAACACCATCGTCCGCGCTGAAGAATTCAGCGCCGTCTAGGATTCGGCCTCTCCCAACCTCGGTTATTCATACCTCGCTGCACGCTATTCCACCTTCGGCAACACCTCCGGCCGCCAACACAACGAACGGGCCGACAATAGACACGAGATCGGATGTGTCGGCAACCGTTCTCCCGACCGTCACTCCGGACCCGACGCCTAAGCCTACTGACATGACCAATCAGCAAAATGCGGAAGAAAGCAAATCAGACTCGACATTATATTATCTCGAAGTGGGTACGTTCAAAGATGTGACTTGGGCGGATAAAGCGGTTGACCAACTCTCTCGGCTAGGCTTCCACGCGGTTTCCATCCACAAGACTCATCTATGGATTCAGTCCTACCACGTTCAAGTGGGTCCGTACACCAATTCGACCGACGCTGAAGCGGCGCAAAAGAGTTTAACTCTACAAGGCTTCAAACCACATCCCGCCAAGTAACTCATCGGAGTTGCCTTCCGTGACTGTCCAGCCGACCATCGGGCACGGCTGCATTGCTTTCGATTGATGCCGCCTGTTTGGATCGGCCGTAACCTGCCAACTCATAGTGGTTTCGTTTTCGGTTTCAATTTCGGTTCGCTTGACATTTGTAGAAGTGATGATCCAACGCGAAACGTGGACATCTCCTCCAGGCGGGCGGCGAAAACTCGGGAATCGCCGAGATAGGTGCCGTTCGTTGAGCGCAAGTCATGTAAAAGGATGGCATCGCGCCTGACTTCAACGGCGCAGTGCAAACGTGATATCTCCGGGTCGTCAATTTCTATGTCGCCGCCCCCTCCCAGCCGTCCTATCGTCACAAGTGGTCGCGACAATTCGTATTCCAGTCCCTGCGACGGACCAGCGATGACCGATATCTTGATAGTTTTGTGCAGAGGGAGCGTCAGGCTTGTAGTTTGCGAATTCAGATCGCCGCCGAGTCTGGCAGCCCGTGATCGTTGGTGCCGCACCGATGAACCTACTGCAATCGTCGGAGGACCCGGCTCTGCAGGCAAGGAATCGAGCTTGACGGTCAAGGTGCACATCCAGCATCGGGTCTCTGAGGGACCGCCATTTGGGAATTGCTCTTTGTCGAATTGCAGCTTTGCGCCGCAATGAGGGCAACGAATCCGCATCGCTATTGATTTTAACAGTCGTATTAACGGGTGGCGATGCGCCTTTTGAGAGGACGTTTCCAAGGTGAGACGGATTTAGCGGGTTTCTTTAGGGCAAACGACAATAGCGCAAGCCAAATCGTCGGCGCTCTATGCTCGACAACTTGTCCGTTGCTCTTCACACAACGATAACTCAGCGCGACCGTGAGCGCTGAGCGCTTCCTTCCCTTGCCTACATCGCAACTCTCGTCGCCGCGCAAGTTTTGTAGATTATGCCCAATCCGGCTGAACTGAACGCAACGTAGTTGGGTGAAGAAGCTCTAGGTACCTTGGCCCGAAAGTGAAATAGACTGCGGGCTGTTCTCCGTGTTGTCGGTAATCGTTAGTGTTCCTTTACGAGTTCCCTTTGCGGTCGGGGTGAACGTCACATTGATTTGACAGCTGGTTGACGGCTGTACGGTTCCGTTTTTGGCGCACGTCGTTCCGGACGCCGCGATTGCGAAATTGCCGCTGATCGTGAGGTCGCTGATGCTCAGCGGTGTGTTTCCAGTGTTGGTCACCTTCACCGTCTTCGCGCCGCTGGTGGTGCCTACTTTCTGATTACAACCCATCTCGTAAATGCCTAAACCGACTCGCCAGTGATGTCTTGCAGAGCGCGAGCAGTTCTCCACCGCAGCGCATCATTCTTCGTTGCGCCGGCATCATGTCGGCGATTTTGTGTGGGAAGGGCGAACGTCAACCCCGCCGGCTGGAAAGGGCGAGCGCTCGAAGCACCAATCCTGTTGAAGGAAGAATACTGGGATTGGAAACGGCCCCTACATGAAATCCCGTTTTGAGCAACTTGGCGAACTGCTCGGGAAGCACCGGGCGGCTGAAGTAGTACCCCTGGGCCTCCTCGCACTGGTTGGCCTGAAGAAACTCCAACTCTTCCAGCTTTTCCACGCCCTCGGCGACCACCCGCAGCTTTAGGCTTCGGGCCATGCTGATAATCGCGGTCACAATGCTCGTATCGTCCACGGCGATGGTAATCTGGCGGACGAACGACTGGTCGATCTTCAGAGCGTCAACCGGGAACTTCCTCAGATAGCTCAAGCTGGAATAACCCGTGCCGAAATCATCTATTGCAACCTGCACCCCTCTGGCTTTAAGTGTTTGGAGGACGGATGCGGCGGATTCGGCACGCTTCATCAGAACGCTTTCGGTCAGCTCCAGCTCAAGAGATTTCGCATCCAGACCGGTCTCCCCGAGGATTGCAAACACATTCTCAAGAAAGTTGTCGTGCCGGAACTCCATCGCGGAGATATTTACCGCCATGGTACCGAGCGACAGTCCTGCATCCAGCCATGCCCGGGCCTGTTTGCACGCTTCACGAAGAACCCAATTGCCAATCGGGACAATCAGGCCGCAGTCCTCAGCAACGGGAATAAATTGTGCCGGAGAGACCGGGCCTCGCGTTGGGTGCGTCCAGCGAATCAGGGCTTCCGCGCCGGTAATCTCTCCCGTTTTCAGATTGACCTTTGGCTGGTAGTGCAGTGCGAATTCCTCCCGTTCGAAGGCGCGCCGCAGGCTCTCCTCGATGGATTGCCGCTCCACGGCCCGGACGTTCATAGCCGGCTTGAAAAACTGATAGCTTTGGCGCCCATTTTCCTTGGCCTGATACATCGCGGTGTCCGCGTTCTTGATCAGTGTCTCCGCATCCTGGCCGTCGTCGGGAAAAACGCTCAATCCAATGCTTGTGGTGACGTGAAGATCGTGCTGGGCGATTGAATGAGGCTCCGCCACCGTCTGCAGCATTCTTCTCGCCGTAATGGCAGCATCCTCCGAATGTTCCACTTCAGAGAGCAGCACGACGAATTCATCGCCTCCCTGGCGGCTTACCGTGTCCGAGCCGCGCACGCAATGCACCAGGCGACTTGCGATGGATTGAAGGAGTTTGTCGCCGATGGGATGGCCCAGGGAATCGTTGATGTGCTTGAAGCCATCCAAATCCAAGAACAGCACGGCAACTTTTTTCGCGTGACGCGGCGCCAAGATAATCGCCTGGCTGACCCGGTCGTTCAAGAGCATTCGATTGGGCAAACCGGTCAGAAAGTCGTGCTGGGCCGAATGGGCCATCTGCAGCGTCATCGCCCGGGCCGCGCTCACGTCGCGGATCGCCGCCGTCACCAGGATTCCCTCGGCGCTTTCCAACGGGCTCAGCATGATCTCGATCGGAAACTCGGTTCCATCCTTCCGGAGCCCATTCAACTCAATCCCTGTCCCGATTTGCTCGCCAGCGCCTCCGCTGCGGTTCGGGTACCATCTGCAATCAAGCGTTCCGCAAAACCCTGCGGAATAATGTTTTCCACCTTCTGCCCTATGAGTTCATCGCGGCTGTATCCAAACTGTTTTTTCGCCTGAACATTTAGCAGCACAATGTCTCCGCTATCGTTCACCACCACCATCGCATCCGGAGCTGCTTCCAGCAGGCCGCGGTACTTCGCCGCCGATTCCTTGCTCTCGCTGAGATCGCGGCTAATTTCGGAAAACCCCCGCAGATTTCCAGCCGGATCGCGCAATGCGATGAAGATAATACTCGCCAAGAATCTTGAGCCGCCTTTCCGAACGCGCATGCCCTGAAATTCGTGCCGCCCATTCGCGGCAGTAATGCGGAGCAGCTCCTCCGGCATGCCCCGCTTGATATCTTCAGGAGGAAAAAAGGTAGAGAAGTTATGACCGACAATTTCATCGGCTTTGTAACCTTTGATGCGTTCGGCGCCGGCATTCCAACTGACGACCATTCCCTGTGGGTCCAACATGAAAATCGCGTAGTCCTGGATCTCATCGAGGAGCATCCGGTATTTATCTTCGCTATCCCGGAGAGCTTCCTCTGCCAAGTTGGGGGCCTCGGCAACCTTCGCGGAGACGTGACCCGGGTCGTGTACTAAGTCGTAAATCAATTCTAGTGGCATCGTTCCAATATGAAGCTGTGCCACATCGGGACGCAGTCTCCTTTTGCACATTTCTATTTGCTAGATGCTGTCTCATACGCCACATTCAAGCCACTGCTGGGTTGGCGAAAAAGGGGGCTCTAGTGTCGGCCCTACAAAACGCGGCAAAGGCAGCAAAATCATGGCAATCGCAGACCGCCATGGGCTTCCTCTCGCCGTGCACGTGGTCAGCGCTTCGCCGAATGAAGCCACCCTCGTCGAACCCACGCTCCAGCGGCGATTTCTCCGCGAAACACCGCAGCGATTGATCGGCGACAAAGCGTACGGCAGCGATCCGTTGGATCAGCGGGTACGAGAACATTTCGGCGTCGATTTGATCGCGCCGCATCGCTGGAACCGGAGCAAACCAGTCACTCAGGACGGCCGCGTGTTGCGTCGCTACCGCCGCCGCTGGAAAATCGAGCGCCTGTTTGCTTGGTTTCATAACTATCGTCGCCTCGTCACTCGCTGGGAATACCACCCAGACAATTTCCTCGGCATGGTTCAACTCGCATGCGCTGTGATCGTCCTGAGGTATTTATGAGATGAGTTGTAGAGAAACTCAGGCTCGTGGCGCTCAAACCCGCCTGAGGATTGATGACCATAAGGCTGAGTGGCACGGTTTGTGGGCTTCCCGTCGCGTTATCTGTAATTGCGAGAGTCGCCGTTGACGCCGTCGGGCTGTAAATCTTTACGGAAGCCAGGAATCCCACGGCAATCGTGCAACTCTTCCCGACGGCCAATGTTCCCGGCATCTTCGAAATATACGGAGTGCAACTGGTGATCTCGCCGAAGTCGCCGACCCGTAGAGCATAATACCGCTCGCGGTTGTGCTGCCGTTGTTCGTCAGCGTTATGGTGAAGCCGATGCCGTTGCCGTAGGTGACGGTCAGGCTGGCTGGCGTGCTGTTAGCGTTCAACAGCGGGATCGTCGAACTGCTGGGCGTGTTGGTCGGAGGCCAGGCGACAACGACGTCGTCGAATTGTTTCGTGTTTCCGCCGATGCCCGAATCTACGGGCTGACTTGCGTTGTAGATGTCTCACTCACACCATGTCCCAGCGTGATGGGTGAACAGCTCAGCATCTGGCTGGGATTCGTTCCGGTCACAGAGCAGTTGGGATCGTCGTACCAGTTGGGTTCACCATCCAGTTGACGCCGATTCCGCCCGGCAGCGGATCGGTCTCCATCTGTCGCGTAGGCGTAGAGGATATGGAAGCCCGGCGTGAGAGGAGTTGTAGAGGGGATTGTGCCACCCCAGTTGTTGCCGCTAGTCGGACCCGCGGGAATCCAGGTTCCCCATCTTCGCTTTATGTTCGCCTACAGTTTTACGCTTTCGTATCCAACCGATTCTCAGGCTACTTTCGTTGACTTGCCTTCTGGCCCAACCTAAGATGAGCGCTAAATGCCGGACTCATCATCCTTAATTGGTAAGACCGTTTCGAACTATCGCGTCATTGAGAAGCTTGGTGGCGGCGGAATGGGTGTGGTCTATAAAGGCGAGGACACCAAGCTCGGCCGCTTTGTCGCGCTTAAATTTCTGCCTGAAGATTTGGCTCATGGCGCGCATGCACTGGAGCGTTTTAAGCGCGAGGCCAAGGCCGCTTCCGCGCTGAATCATCCCAACATTTGCACCATTTACGAAATCGACGAAGACAACGGTCGGGCGTTTATCGCCATGGAGTTCATGGACGGCGTCACGCTGAAGCACCGCATCGGCGGCCGTCCGATGGAAATCGAAACTGTCCTTGATTTTGCCATTAAGATCGCGGATGGGCTGGATGCGGCTCACTCCCAGGGCATCGTCCATCGTGACATCAAGCCCGCCAACATATTCGTCACCAAGCGCGGCCACGCCAAGATTCTGGATTTCGGTTTGGCGAAACTAACCAGCAGGGAGCCGGCATCGTCCGAAGCGACGGAAACAACCCATACAACGGCGCAAGTTCCCGAGGCGGAGCTTACCGGCCCCGGAACAGCGGTGGGAACGATTATCTACATGTCGCCGGAACAAGTGCGCGGCAAGGAACTCGACGCGCGAACGGACCTTTTTAGTTTCGGCGCCGTGATCTACGAAATGGTTACGGGGACACTGCCGTTTCGTGGCGACACTTCCAGTGTCATTACCGATGCAATTCTGAATCGCGCGCCGGTTGCGCCGGTGCGGCTGAATCCGGGCCTGCCGGCGGAACTCGAACACATCATCAGCAAGACACTCGAAAAAGACCGCAACCTGCGTTACCAGCACACCGCCGACATGCGAACCGATTTGCAGCGGTTGAAGCGTGACACGGAGTCTGGACGGTCGGCGGTTCTAACCCCTGACCAGTTCCCTTCCGCCCGCGGGTCTTCTGCAGGTGTGCCAAGGGCGTCGCCCTCAGCAAAATCTCACGTTTTCAAATGGACGATCTTGGCGGGCGCTGCGGTTGTGATCGTTGCGCTGGGCTTGTCCGGGTGGCTTTACTTTGCGCGCCATGCGCATGCCCTCACTGAGAAGGACACTATCGTGCTGGCCGATTTCAATAACACGACCGGCGATGAAGTGTTCGATGACACGCTCAAACAAGCTCTGGCCGTGGACCTGGGGCAATCACCGTTTCTGAATATTCTTTCCGACACGCAAGTTCGCCAGACGTTGCGCCAAATGACTCTCCCGGCGAATGAGCGATTGACGCAGGATCTGGCGCGTGAAGTCTGCGTGCGCGCTGCGAGTAAGGCATATCTGACTGGCTCAATAGCGGCGCTGGGAAACCAGTACGTGATTGGGCTTGAGGCTCTGAATTGCGCGAGCGGCGACGTGCTGGCGCAGGAACTGGTGACGGCGGCGTCAAAGGAGAAGGTGCTGGACGCGCTGAGCCAGGCCGCGGCAAAGCTTCGCAGTTAGGTCGGCGAATCACTCATTTCCGTGCAGAAGTACGATGTTTCGTTGGAGCAGGCCACGACCAGTTCGCTCGAAGCGCTTCACGCGTTCACTTTGGGTGCGAAAACAGCACACGAAAAAGGCGACGTTGAAGCCATCCCATTCTACAAACGCGCCGTCGAGCTGGATCCAAACTTCGCCCTCGCGTACGACGATCTGGGAGTGGATTACTACAATCTCTACCAGCCTGGCCAGGGCACTGAATACCTCAAGAGAGCTTTCGACCTGCGCGATCGCGTCACCGAGCGCGAGAAATTTACAATCACCGCGGATTACTACGGTCTCGTTACGGGCGAACTGGAAAAAGCGAACCAGACTTACGAACTATGGATAGAGGACTACCCGCGGGCTTATGGGGCGTATGGCAACCTCGGCAGCACGTATATGATTCTGGGCCAATATGAGGAGGCCGCGAATGAAACGCGTAAAGCGCTTCGCGAACCCACGGACGTGGCCGAGTATGCAAATCTCGGTGAGATTTATCTCGCCCTGAATCGTCTCGACGACGCGAAGAAAACAAGTGATGAAGCACGAAGCCGCGGGCTTGAAGACATTCCGCTTCGAGTGAATTTGTATGCGCTGGCTTTTTTCCAGGGCAACGCGACAGCCATGAAACAGCAAGCGGATTGGGCCATGGGAAAACCCGGCGCGGAAGATCAGATGCTTTCACTGGAATCAGACACCGAAGCGTGGTCTGGAAAACTCTCAAAAGCCCAGGCTCTATCGCGGCAAGCAATCGAGAGCGCTCGCCGTAACGATGAGAAGGAGCCCGCCGCCTTGTGGCAAGCGAATGCGGCAGTACGCGAAGCGCTATTCGGCAATGCGGACTCGGCTCGCCAGGATGCAGCCGCGGCAATGGCGCTGGCTCCCGGAAGCCGCGATGCCGAGGCGCAAGCAGCGCTCGCCTACGCGCTGGCAGGAGACGCGACACACGCGCAGTCGCACGCGGATGACCTCAACAAACGCTTCCCGCAGGACACGGTAGTGCAGACGGTTTGGCTACCGACGATCCGGGCGCAGGTTGAATCGGCGAAGGGAAATCCGAGCCAGAGCACTAAGCTTCTGCCAACAGCGATGCCATATGAATTGGGAATGCTGAGCGGGAGCGCTCCTAATTCCTGTTTGTACCCACTGTATGTCCGCGCCACGGCTCACCTGAATGCGGGCCAAGGTCAGCTCGCAGCCGCCGAATTCCAAAAAATTCTCGATCATCGCGGCGTGCTATGGAATTGTGCGACTGGGGCGCTGGCCCATCTCGGACTGGCGCGTGCCTACGTGTCGCAGGGGGATACCGTCAAGGCCAAGGCGGCATATCAAGATTTTCTCGGACTCCGGAAAGACGCCGACCCCGACATTCCGATCCTGAAGGAAGCGAAGGCAGAGTATGCGAGGCTGCAATAGCCGCTCTGTTAAGCGCCATTGCAATTGACCTTCCCATCCGCTTCGACCTAACATTCCCTCTCAATAGGGTCTCAGAGATGGGCGTGTATGAGCGAAATCGAAGGGGCCGGGATGACGAATTAGGACGAGTGAAGACTTCAGCGGGACAGCCATTGCTTTTGTAGCCATTTGCGGGCGGGGGTGTGGCGCGTGGCTAGGTATGCGTCGGCGGCCATTTTTATCGCTTGGGTCTGGGTTGGATATGGATGGTTGACGCGCGCCAGGGCGCTTAGACCGATTTTCGCGTTCATCGCTAAAGAGATTTCGCTTATCATTTCGCCGGCGTGGCTGGCGGCTACCGTGGCGCCCAGGATTTTATCGCTTCCTTCTTTCACGTGGATTTTGACAAAGCCTTGGTCCTCACCGTCAGTAATCGCGCGATCCACGTCATGCATCATCACCGTGAAAGTCTTGACCAGGATGCCCTTTGCGCGCGCCTCTGTGACGTAGAGGCCAACGTGCGCAATTTCCGGATCGGTGTAGGTGCACCACGGTATTGCCAACGCACTCAGTCTCTCGCGACCCCAAAACAGTGCGTTATGGACTACAA